>OIAY01000690.1_pt1 | contig 9967 bp, 9 predicted proteins | sample 1580831 | NCBI WGS metagenome assembly OIAY01 (sample SAMEA3882522, study PRJEB24775) | human gut metagenome | biome: human-associated habitat; feature: intestine environment; material: feces | place: Netherlands | collected 2009/2010 | reverse complement strand
CGGCCAGACGGTGGTCGATAACCTCTTCCCCGACGGTTCCGACCCCATCGGCAAGGTCGTTCGCTTCAACTCCATTCCCTTCCGTGTCATCGGTGTGATGAAGAAGAAAGGCTACAACTCCATGGGTATGGACCAGGACGACTATGTCCTCGCTCCCTACACCTCCGTCATGAAGCGCATCCTCGCCCAGGACTACCTCCATCAGATCTTGGCCTCGGCTGTCGTGGAAGGTGTCACGGAGCAGGCCACCGACGAGATGACCACCATCCTGCGCCGCACCCACAAACTCAAGGATGCCACCGACCAAGCCGAGGGCGATGAGGACGACTTCAACATCCGCTCACAGGAGGAACTGGCCAATATGATGAACAGTACCACCGGCATGCTCACCATCCTCCTTGGCTGCGTGGCCGGCATCTCCCTCGTCGTGGGTGGCATCGGTATCATGAACATCATGTACGTCAGTGTCACCGAGCGCACGCGCGAGATTGGCCTTCGCATGAGTGTCGGCGCCCGTGGCGTCGATATCCTCAACCAGTTTCTCATCGAGGCCATCCTGCTCAGCGTCACCGGTGGCATCATCGGAGTCCTACTGGGTGTCGGAGCCTCCTACGCCATCAAGGCCTTTGCCCACTGGCCCATCGCCATCGAGCCCTGGACGATCATCATGAGTTTCGCCGTCTGCACCTTCACCGGTGTCTTCTTCGGCTGGTATCCCGCCAAGAAAGCGGCCCGCCTCGATCCCATCGAAGCCATCCGGTACGAGTAAGCCCTTACTTTGGGTAGGCCCTCCTGGGAGACGACTCCCAGGAGCTGGCCTCACTCCTCGGGCAGTATCTCCTCAGGACGCGATACGAGACAAGTAGCGCCGTGGCGCAGCAGGAAGTCGTGGTCTCTGAATCCCCAGAGCACGCTGATGCAGGGGATGGAGCAGTTGCGTGCCGTCTCTATATCGACGTCGCTGTCGCCGATATAGACGGCCCCCTCGGCTTCCACGCCCAGTTGCTTCATCGCCTCCAGCACGGTGTCGGGCGCCGGTTTCTTGCGGATGTCCTCTCGCTCGCCGATGGCCACCTCCACGGTGTCAGGGAAGAAGTGGCGCGCCAGTTCCTGCGTGGCAGCATAAAACTTGTTGCTCACGATGGCCACGCGCTTCCCTCTGCCGCGCAGTTCGCTCAGCAGCTTTTCTATGCCCGGATAGGGTGCCGTGGTGTCGAGACTGTGGTGGAGGTAGTGCTGGCGAAAGGTAGCATAGGCTGCCTCAAACTGTGGGTTGTCCAGTCCTCCTGGCACGGCCCGCTCCATGAGCTTCTTCACGCCGTTGCCGACAAACTCCCTCACCTCCTCCAGTGTCCGCTCCGCCATTCCCGTACTGCGCAGGGCATAGTTGACGCTGGCCGCCAGGTCGCGGATTGTATTGAGCAGCGTGCCGTCCAGGTCGAAAATATACGTCTGATACTCTTTCATACTTACGTACTTATATACTTGGTTGTTTATTGATTGGATAGAATCGCTTTCTATCAAGCGGACGCCCCGTAGCGGCAAGCATCATCCGGTGCTTTCCCTACAGGGCGTCTATCTATGGATTTGTTTCTTTCCCCAATCGGGTGGGGCAGGTCAGCGGCGGTGGAACCCCTTGCTGCTGGTCAGCGTCCATGTCGGTGTCCATCGATCGCTCGTGCTGCCGAAGCTTTGCGTGCCGAGCGGTGTGGTCTCCGTGGCGGCCTTTGCCTTCCTTGGTGTCTCTACGCGCTCCAGGTCGATATAGATCTCGTCGTCATTGCTCTGTCCGACGAGATAGCCGAAGAAAGTATAGGCGTTGCGGCTTGTCTCCCATCCGAGGTGGTAGCCGTAGTCCGTGCTGGCGGCATCCATGCGGAAGATCGTGTTGGAGTCGGTATATTTGATGTAGATGTCTCCGTTGCGCGTGTCGATCCACCAGGTGAAGTTCAGCGCCTGCGTGTCTCCTTGGTCGTTTCTATCGACCTCCACGCCCTGTCCCGCATAGCGGTCCTTGGCGTCCTCGCTCCGGTAGAATGTCATCTCCACCGCATATTTCTCCGACACCCGTTTCTTCTCCCCCGGCTTGGCGTTGTCGTCGGTGTAGGTATAGACCATGTCTCCCTGCCACCGTCCGCTCAGCACGGCCACCATTTGGTCGGCCTCGCTGCCGTTGTTGTCATCGTCGGGGTAGTATCCGTTCCAATAGTCGTCGTAGTACCAATCGTCGTCGTCGCAGCTCGTCAGGGCAAACGGGACGGCCAGTAGGGCCATCAAGCCCAACAGTTGGGATAATTTTCTGATGCTCATATTCTTTACGTTGGATGGTTTCTTGTGCAAAAGTAGGCAAATTGCCTGACATCGAAGTTGAACAAATCCCTATTCTTTGGGGGAGAAATCCCTATTTCCCCTTCTCGGCAGTTCCCTTGGTCTGCAGCGGCCTCTGCGCACGGAAGTCCCAGCCGTAGTTGTAGTCGTAGCCGTTGTCCTCCACGCGCTCCAGTTGGAAGAACGACTGCTTGCCGTCTCCACTGTCGATGTAGCCCGTGAAGTAGCCGTCGTCGAGATAGAAGTTGTAGATCCACTCGTCGTCCCATGCGCCAGCATAGTGGAGTCTCACGGTGCGCCCGTCGTCTATCACCTGCCAGTCGAAGTGTTGTGCGTAGCGTTGGTGGCCCACGTAGTCTATCTCCCAGCCCTTGCCGTGGCGCGATCCCGGTTTTCCCTCAAAGTGCCACACCGTGTAGTAGGTCTGTCCGTAGCCGCCCCAGCGGTCCTGGTAAAACTCCGTCGAGAGTTGTCCCTCCCATGTGCCCCAGAGCATCATGGCTGTCTCCTGCTCGTCGTCGCAGCTGGTCATCAGCACACCCGTGAGGAGTATCAGCAGGGGCGCGAGGATGGATCTCATTTGTTTCATAACGTCTTTGCTTGATGATTTTGTTTGCAAATTTAGTACTTTTAAGGATATGACGCAAGTTTTTCAAAATATAATTCGTACTTTTGCATTCGGTTAATCTTTTAATTTTACAACGAATCGAAATGAGAACTGTATATGATTTCTCTGTAAAGGACAGAAAGGGCAAGTTGGTTAGCCTCAAGGAGTATGCCAACGAGGTCTTGCTTATCGTCAATACGGCCACGCGCTGTGGTTTCACTCCTCAGTATGAGGAGTTGGAGCAGCTCTACGAGAAGTACCACCAGCAGGGCTTCGAGGTCCTCGACTTCCCCTGCAACCAGTTTGGCCAGCAGGCCCCGGGTACGGACGAGAGCATCCACAACTTCTGCAAGCTGACCTACGGCACGGAGTTCTCGCGCTTCAAGAAGGTGAAGGTCAACGGCGACGATGCCGAGCCCCTCTTCAAGTTCCTCAAGGAGCAGCGCGGCTTTGCCGGATGGGATGAGAGCCACCCCATCTACCCGGCTCTCCACGAGGCCCTTTCAGCAGCCGACCCCGACTACCAGTCGAAGCCCGACATCAAGTGGAACTTCACCAAGTTCCTCATCAATAAGAAGGGCCAGGTTGTTGCCCGCTTCGAGCCCACCGCCCAGTTTAGCCTCATCGCCGAGGAGATCGAGAAGTGGCTCAAGGAATAATCGCGTACAACTGAAACATAGAATACAATAATGACAGAACAGACAAATCAGATGGAGCACGTCAAGGTGCTTATCATCGGAAGCGGCCCCGCCGGCTACACTGCCGCCCTCTATACGGGTCGTGCTTCTCTCCAGCCGGTGCTCTACTGTGGCCCGCTGACGGGTGGCCAGCTCACCCAGACCACCGAGATCGAAAACTTCCCCGGCTATCCCCAGGGAGTCGATGCCAACCAGATGATGCTCGAGTTTAGAGAGCAGGCTGAGCGTTTCGGTGCCGACATCCGCGACGGCGAGGTGGAGAGCTGCGACTTCTCCCAGCGTCCCTACCGCGTGAAGTTCACTGATGGCACGCAGATGACGGCCGATACGGTCATCATCGCCACGGGAGCCTCCGCCAAGTATCTCGGTCTCGACGACGAGAAGAAGTATGCCGGTCAGGGTGTCTCTGCCTGCGCCGTCTGCGACGGTTTCTTCTATCGCAAGAAGGTCACGGCCGTTGTCGGTGGTGGCGACACTGCCTGTGAGGACGCCCTCTACCTGGCCAACCTCTGCAAGAAGGTCTATCTTGTGGTTCGCAAGCCCTACCTGCGCGCCTCCGAGATCATGCAGGATCGCGTGAAGAACCATCCCAACATCGAAATCCTCTTCGAGCACAACGCCATCGGCCTCTTCGGTGAGAATGGCGTGGAGGGTATGCACCTCGTCAAGCGCAAGGGCGAGGCCGACGAGTCACGCTACGACCTCCCGATCGATGGCTTCTTCCTCGCCATCGGCCACCATCCCAACACCGACTTCCTCGGTGGTCAGATCGACCTCGACGAGATGGGCTTCATCGTGACGAAGGGCAAGTCTCAGGCCACCAACATCCCTGGCGTCTATGCCGCTGGCGACGTTTGCGACCCGACCTACCGCCAGGCCATTGTGGCTGCTGGTGCAGGCTGCAAGGCTGCCCTCGAGGCTGAGCGCTATCTGCAGACGCTCTAAGCCACCGGTCCCCTATAACGACAAACCCAAACAACCCATACAGTCCAACCCAGCATCATCGGCTGCCGTTGTCCATCCTGTATGCGTTGTTTGGGTTTTCTTTTGCTTAATCTAGTTGTTAGGAGCGAGCATCAGCTTGTATAATGAAAAACACAAATACAATATTTACAACATATAACAATCTACACGCTACGCGTGTGACACATTCCTGCTGCAAGGTAAACAACATGATACAACGCTTGCAAACCGTGCTTGCTCGAGTTATGTCATGGGGAGAAAGGGTATCATGAGATGGAACGCTTCGCCAGGACAATCAGCTGGGAAATGTTTGTCCAAGGCGAAGCGTTGTTCTTAGTTGTTTCGCTTGCAGCAACCCTTGGTCAGCATGAGCCTCGAAGAGACAATGTCCCCGCGAAGCGTTGTTCTTTGTTGTTTCGTTATAAGCAACCTTTGGTCTGCATGAGCCTCGAAGAGGCAATGTCCCCGCGAAGCGTTGTTACTTGTTGTAAAAGTTGTTCAAGTTGTTTTCCCAACTCAGCAGGTCGTGTTGGAAGAACCCTATTCGGGTGCGTTGAGGATAATGGTGGTCGCCCCCAACGTGAAGAGCGTCTCGTTGTAGATGACGCGCCGCTCGCGATCCCCCAGCAGTTCCGTGCCGACGAAGGTGCCCGTATAGCTCGGTCCGTCGCGCAAGACATACTTGAGTTTTCCGTTCTTGTCCCGCGAGACATTGATATGGCAGTGCGTCAGATCCACACTCGGGTCCACCGTCTCTATCGGACAGTTGACCGGGTTGCCCTTCTGGTAGCGCCCGATGGCGTTCTCACCGAGATGCAGGGGGATAATCTGCTTGTAGTGGAAGACATTCTCTATCACCGTCAGGCTGCCGTAGGGCGCATCCGGCTGCGGTGTCTCCTCGTTCTCCTCCTTCTGCGTCTTTCTGAGCTTCGACACACCCAGTTTGATGGCAAACTGCTTCGAACAAGCGGGGCACACAAACACCAACCGCTGTCCGGGTTCATACTTGTTCTCGTCGAACGTGATAAACTCGTCACACTTCGGGCATCTTACTCGTTTCATACCAATAAGAATCTGCTATAATAATAAGGTATTATATATATATAAGGAGAAGGATCACTCTTCGATGTTGAGAATCCACGCCGTGTTGAAATAGCGGTCGGGCTTCATGCCCTGCAGCGCCTCCCGTGCCTGAGCCTTTGAGTCGTAGCTGCCATAGACCACCTTGATGCTTCCCTGGTGATCAACGACGCGCGTGTCCTCGTAGCCTTGGTCCTTGAGCGCCTGACAGAACGTCTTCGCACCACTCATGGGCACGTGCGTACACAGCACGATGGTCCAGACCTGCTTCTGCGTAGCCACGGGCGTGGCCGTTGGCTTCTTCTTCTCCACGGTCAGTTTCATGGGCTTCTGTGCTGCCTCGCCAGCCGGATTCTCATAGAGGCACGACCACATCGCACTCTGCACCTTGTAGTTGTTCTCGGGTCGCTGCACACCCATCGGACTGATGACGAAGATGCAGATGGCCAACACACAAGCTGCCATGGCCGCATGGCGTAGAAACTTTAGGCTCACGCTGACCCTGCGCTGTCCGTTCTCCTCGTCACGAGTGACGACGACGGCCTGCGTCTTTTCCTCTTCCGCCTCGCTCTTTGCTGCCGTCTCCAGCGGCTTGACCTCGAAACTGTCGAGTGCATAGAGAGAAGGGGTGAGGATGCCTGCCTCGCAGGGAGCAAAACTCAACTTGCCCTCTTGGTTCTTGTAGAGCGTGCCCAGACCTTCCAGGTCGCAGTGGCCTTCTTCGTCGAGGGCACTGCGCAGCGCTGCCACCTCCTGCTCCACGCGGCCCAAAGCCTCGGGATAACTGAGGTCGTAGGTGTCGGCATACGACTGCACCAGCAACGAGTCGTTCATCGTCAATTGCGGATTGAAGCCCAGCATACGGGTGGGCGGCAGGAAGAGGCACTCCTCCTCGCTGTAGCGCGCATCCACATGATGAGCCACGAAACCACCTAAGTCGGGCACGATGACACAATCGTTGCGAAGCAATAATGACTCTATATGACGCTCTATTTCTTTCACGACTGCAAAATTACTGATTTTCTCTGAATTTCGCAACAAAACGAGGCGAAATCTGCAGCCTCACTTCTTCTTACCGCTCGTCTTGCCCCGTTTGGGACGGTTCTTTTTAAAAAGAGACCACAATTTTGGTTAAATGATATTTCATTGTTTGGTGGTAAAAATGAGAATTGGTAATTTTGCAATTAGAAAAATGCGTAATCACTACAATAGAAGAACGCGGTTTGCTTGGCTGCTCATGATGGTCTATCTGCCCATGCTGCTGGCCATCACCTTCCACTACCACACGGCGGCGTAGGGGGATTCTGCCGCTGCCTATTGTCCCGATTGCAACCACCATGTCCACCACGACGGCCACCTCGCTACCAGTCAGGGCTTCACCCAAGAGTGTCCGATCTGCCATTTGCAAAGTCTGCCCTACGTGGTGCCTACCATTGTTCATATAGCAGCATTTGTTGCTATGGTCTATGTCGCCTTTTCCATGTCTTGCCTCTTTGTCAAGACGCGCCAAGGCGATATCCAATCTACCCGCGCTCCGCCAGCTCTCCTTACTTTGTAGTTTTTCGGATTTTTGATCCAAACCTATTGGCTATCACGATACTTCGTGGTCGCATGGGTACTTATCCTTTCCATGTTTTGTGATGAAAGCAGAGAAGTCAGCTTCGGCTGTTCTTCCTTTTTCGTCGCCATAGCGCATGTGCTGGCACCAATAGCCATGCGCAGGCACCATGTGCGTAATTTTATAACAACATAGTTTATTAACAAGAGAAAAAATGAAATCAAAGAAATCTCAGCGCATTGACAGTCTCATTTGCCGCTCAAGCCGCCGTTGTCCAAGACGGCACCCGTAGTGAAAACCCCATTGAGGAGACCGACAAGGCCACCGATGCCAACCTCTTTGGCCACGTGGTCGATACCAAGACAGGCGAGCACCTGCCCTATGTCACCATCCAACTCAAAGGCACCACCATAGGCACCACCACCGACCATACCGGGCACTATTTTCTGAAGAACCTGCCCGAGGGCACTTTCACGATGGTCGTCAAGTTCTTAGGCTATAAGACCGAGGAGCGTACTGTCACCGTCCAGCACAATACCACCCAGGAAGTCAATTTTTCCTTGTCCACCGACGATGTCGCCATCGACGAGGTGGTGGTCTCTGCCAATCGCAATGAGACGGCCCGCCGACTGGCCCCCAACCTGGTCAGTGTGGTAGGCAGCAAGGTCTTCGATATCACCCAGTCCACCTGCCTGGCGCAGGGCCTCAACTTCCAGCCTGGCGTGCGCACCGAGGACAACTGTCAGAACTGCGGTTTCACGCAGGTGCGCATCAATGGCCTGGACGGCCACTACTCCCAAATCCTGGTCGATTCCCGTCCCGTCTTCTCCTCCCTCACGGGTGTCTATGGCCTGGAGCAGATTCCTGCCAATATGATCGACCGTGTGGAGGTGGTCCGTGGTGGAGGATCGGCCCTCTTCGGCGCCTCTGCCATCGGTGGCACCATCAACATCATCACCAAGGAGCCCATCCGCAACTCCGCCTCCTTTGGCCACACCTTCCTGTCGCAGGGCGGATCAAGTTCGTTCGACAATGTGACCACGGGCAATGTCTCTCTCGTCACCGATGACTACAAGGCCGGCGTCTATGCCTTCGGCCAGACGCGATCCCGCCAGGGCTATGACCACGACGGCGATGGCTATACCGAACTGCCCGAACTGCGGAGCCAGACCTTCGGCCTCAACTCTTACCTCCGCCTCAGCCCCTATTCCAAACTGAGCCTCCAGTACAGCGCCATCCATGAGTATCGCCGTGGTGGCAACCAGCTCGACCAGGCTCCCCACGAGGCCAATGTCGCCGAACAGGCAGACCATAACATCCAGGGTGGCGGTCTCACCTACAACTACTTCTCTCCCGATGCACACCGACGCCTCACGGCCTATTTCTCTTTCCAGGCCACGTCCCGCAAGAGCTATTATGGCGGCATCGGCGAGGGAACAGAGGAAGACCGCATCGCTGCGGCCAAGGCCTACGGCACCACCCACGACGTCACCTATGTGACGGGCGCGCAGTATGTCCGTTCGTTCGACAAGCTCCTCTTCATGCCCTCCGACCTCACTCTCGGCGCTGAGTACAATTTCGAAGGCCTCAAGGATGTCATCCTCGGCTACGACCGCCACTTCAAGCAGGACGTGCGCATTGGCAGTTTCTACTTCCAGAATGAGTGGAAAAACAAGCAGTGGAGCTTCCTGTTGGGCGGTCGCCTCGACAAGCACAACCTCGTCGAGGATGCCATCTTCTCGCCCCGTGCCAACCTCCGCTTCAACCCCACGGACAACATCAATCTCCGCCTCACCTATGCGGGTGGCTTCCGTGCCCCCCAGGCTTTCGACGAAGACCTCCATGTCGGCGTAGTGGGTGGCGAACGACTGGTCACGGTCCTGGCCGACCATCTCAAGGCGGAGCGCTCCAATAGCTTCAGTCTCTCGGCCGACCTCTATCATCAGTTTGGCCAAGTCCAGACCAATTTCCTGATCGAAGGCTTCTACACCTCGCTCAGCCATGTCTTTGCCCTTCGTCAGCTCAGTCGACCCGACGCCCACGGCAATACCGTCCAGGAGCGCTACAATGCCTATGGCGCCAAGGTCTTGGGGCTGAACCTTGAGGGCAAGGCCGTCTTCACCCGTTGGTTCACCCTCCAGGCTGGCCTCACCCTGCAGCAGAGCCATTACGACGAAGCCATCGCCTGGAATGATGAGGTGCCCGAGCAGAAGTATAAGAAGATGATGCGCACCCCCAACACCTACGGCTATTTCACGGCTACCTTCACACCCGTCAAGCGTCTCACGGCTTCCCTCACGGGCAACTATACGGGCAGCATGCTCGTAGGCCATTCTGCCGGTTCGGGTGTGGAAGACCCCGTAGCGGTCCATACCCCTCGGTTTATGGAGGTAAATATGAAGTTGGCCTACGACTTCACCATCTACAAGTACATCACCCTCCAGGTCAACGGTGGCATCCAAAACATCGCCAATGCCTATCAAAAGGATTTCGACAAGGGTTGGAACCGCGACTCCGGTTACATCTACGGTCCCTCTCTGCCGAGAAGCTACTATGTCGGCTTGAAGGTCACTTACTAACCGAGCCGTCCCTCATCATCTAATAAGCAAAGCCCCTACGGACAAACTGTAGGGGCTTTGCTCCACATGCTGGTGGCGGATGAGGCTACACAGTCTCTCCCATGATGGAGAGGTATTTCTTCAGAGAGTCCGTTTCCGCTTTTGCGATAAGCGT
>OIAY01000687.1_pt1 | contig 9996 bp, 5 predicted proteins | sample 1580831 | NCBI WGS metagenome assembly OIAY01 (sample SAMEA3882522, study PRJEB24775) | human gut metagenome | biome: human-associated habitat; feature: intestine environment; material: feces | place: Netherlands | collected 2009/2010 | reverse complement strand
AGTGGGTTCATAATGGTGGATGGGCGGCATTCCGTAGGATAATAAAATCAACTCACAACACATTGAAGACATTTGAAGAATTGGGCGTTTCTGAACCGATCAGAAAGGCCATTGAGGAGTTGGGCTTCGTACAGCCGATGCCCGTCCAGGAGGAAGTGATCCCTTATCTTTTAGGCAACCGCAACGACGTCATCGCCCTCGCCCAGACGGGTACGGGCAAGACGGCAGCCTTCGGCATTCCCCTGCTCCAACGTATTGACACCGACAGCAAGGAGACGCAGGCCATCGTGCTCTCGCCGACCCGCGAGCTCTGTCTCCAGATCGCCGACGATCTCAACGCCTTCGCGCGCTATATCCCCCATGTCCATATCGTCCCCGTCTATGGTGGCGCAAGTATCGAGGCGCAGATTCGTTCGCTCCGTCATGGCGCACAGATCATCGTGGCTACGCCGGGCCGCCTCATCGACTTGATGCATCGGGGCAAGGCGCGTCTCGACAACGCCCGCAACGTGGTGTTTGATGAGGCCGACGAGATGCTCAACATGGGATTTCAAGACTCCATCACCGAAATTCTCGAAGGCATTCCCGAGGAGCGCAACACACTGCTCTTCTCGGCCACGATGAGCCGCGAGGTGGAGCGTGTGGCCAAGGGCTACCTCCACGACTACAAGGAGATCGTGGTCGGCAGTCGCAATGAGGGTGCGGAGAATGTGAACCATGTCTATTACATGGTCAACGCGAAGGACAAGTACCTGGCTCTGAAGCGTATCGTGGACTTCTATCCGAAGATCTACGCCATCGTCTTCTGCCGCACGAAGCGCGAGACGCAGGAGATAGCCGACAAGCTGATACGCGATGGCTACAATGCGGAGTCGCTCCACGGCGACCTCTCGCAGCCGCAGCGCGACCTGACGATGCAGAAGTTTCGCAGCCACCTTACCCAGATACTCGTGGCAACGGATGTGGCCGCGCGTGGTCTCGACGTCGATGACCTGACGCACGTCATCAACTACGGACTGCCCTCCGATATCGAGAGCTACACCCACCGCAGTGGCCGTACGGGCCGTGCGGGCAAGAAGGGTACGAGTATCTCCATCATCCACAGCCGTGAGCGCTCCAAGATTCGGTCTATCGAGAAGGAGATCGGCAAGGCCTTTGAGGATGGAACCCTCCCCACGCCGGAGGAGATCTGCAAGAAGCAGCTCTACAAGCAGATGGACGCCATCCTCAAGACGGATGTGGACGACGACCTGATCGCACCCTATATGGAGGATATCAAGCGCCAGTTTGAATATATTGATAAGGAGGACATCATCAAGAAGATGGTCACCGTGACGTTTGGCCGTTTCCTCGACTACTACAAAGACGCCCCCGAGATCGAGAAGCCCAATGTGAAGGGTGCCCGCAAGGAGCGCGACGGCGAGGCCAAGGCCAAGCGAAGCAAGGGCGGGAAACCCGAGGCAGGCTATGCGCGCCTCTTCATCAACCTCGGTAAGATGGATGGTTTCTATCCTGGCGAGGTGATGCAGTTCGTCAACAAGCACGTCCATGGACGCCAGGAGGTGGGCCATATCGACCTCTTGGCGCGTCAGAGCTATATCGAGGTGCCGCAGGAGGATGCCGCGATGGTGATGAAGGCCCTCGACGGATCGGTCTATAAGGGCCGTAAGGTGCGTTGCAACGATGCCAACGAGGGGCATCCGCAGCGCGAGGACCGCAAGGAGGCACCGCGCCGCACGTCTCGTCCGGGCAAGTCCTCATGGGGCGAGCGTGGAGACCAAGGCCGTCGTCCGGGCCGTTACGACCGTGAGCGTCCGTCGCGCCGTGCCGCCAGTGTGCCGATGTACAACGACCAGTCCACGAAGCGCCACTATAAGAAAGACGACTGGAAGATGCTCATGAATGGCAATGCCGGTGGTAAGTTGCGTGGCGACGAACCCGACTTCAGCGAGGAAGGATGGGCCAGACGCTATCCGAAGAAGCGTTAAGGCGTCGTAGTGGACCGCATCAGCGAATGATGCTTTAGTATGAAAAAAACAAGTGGCCATGAGACCGTCCTGTTGTGGATGGTTTCATGGCCACTTGGTTTGTTGGCGCTTGTTGGCTGCGGGCTATTTCTTTTCCAGTTCCTGAAGACTCTCCATCTTCTTCGTCTCAAGAAATTCATAGATGCCACACAGGTGCTCGCGTACACGACCGTGGCCAAACTCATACACCTTGCTTACCAGGCCGTCGAGGAAGTCGCGGTCGTGGCTCACCACGATGAGGGTGCCGTCGAAGTCCTGCAGTGCTTGCTTCAGCACGTCTTTGGTACGGAGGTCGAGGTGGTTGGTGGGCTCGTCGAGGATCAGCAGGTTGACAGGTTCCAGCAGAAGCTTCAGGATAGCCAGGCGGGTGCGCTCGCCACCGGAGAGCACCTTCACCTTCTTCGTGGAGTCCTCCCCACCAAACATAAAGGCACCCAGAAGATTGCGTATCTTGTTGCGCACCTCGCCCTTGGCCACGTCGTCTATGGTCTGGAAGACCGTGAGCTCGCCGTCGAGCAGCGAGGCTTGGTTTTGGGCGAAATAGCCGATCTGCACGTTGTGGCCGAGTTGTAGATGGCCTTCGTTTTGCAGTTGGCCCATGATACACTTCACCAGGGTCGATTTGCCCTCGCCGTTGCGACCTACAAAAGCGATCTTGTCGCCTCGCTCCACGGTGAGGTTCACACCGCTGAAGATGGTTTTGCCGTCGAACGCCATCGCCACGTCGCTCATCTGCACAGGGTAGCTGCCACTGCGTGGACTGGGCGGAAACTTCAGGCGGAGGTGGCTTGTGTCCTCCTCGTCCACCTCGATGAGTTCGAGCTTTTCGAGCATTTTTACCCGGCTCTGCACCTGGAAGGTCTTCGAATAGGTGCCCTTGAAGCGTTCTATGAAGTCCTTGGTCTCGGCGATCATCTTCTGCTGATCCTCATATTGCTTCATCTGTTGCTCACGGCGCTCCTTGCGCAGTTCGAGATAGTGGCTGTAGGAGGCCTTGTAGTCGTAGATGCGTCCCATGGTCACCTCAATGGTGCGCGTGGTGATCTTATCGACAAACTTGCGGTCGTGGCTGATAACGACCACGGCTTTGGCGCTGTTGCAGATGAAGTCTTCCAGCCAGCCGATAGACTCGATGTCGAGGTGGTTGGTAGGCTCGTCGAGGAGGAGGACGTCGGGCTTGCGCAGAAGAATCTTGGCCAGTTCGACGCGCATGCGCCAGCCGCCCGAAAACTCGCGCGTGGGGCGGCAGAAGTCGGCGCGGCTGAAGCCCAGGCCCTGGAGCGTGCGGTCGATCTCGGCCTCGTAGTTCTCGCCGCCGAGGAGCATGTAGCGGTCGTGGAGGTGGGTGAAGCGCTCCACGAGCTGGGCGTAGCCCTCGCTCTCGAAGTCGGTGCGGTCGGCCATCTCCTGCTGCATCCGCTCCAGCTGCTGCTGCATCTTGGTATTGTCGGAGAAAGCCTTGCGAGCCTCCTCGCGCACGGTCGTGTCGTCGGCCAGCCGCATCACCTGCGGCAGATAGCCGATGGTGGTGCCGCCGGGAATGGAGACCACGCCACTCGTGGGCTGCTGCTCGCCACACAATATCTTGAGCATCGTACTCTTGCCCGCACCATTTTTGCCGACCAGGGCGATGCGGTCGTGGTCGTTGATGACAAAGCTCACGTCGCGGAACAATGGCTTCGCGCTAAACTCCACGGTAAGTCCTTCTATCGAAATCATGCTATACTCCTTATTAAATTAGGTGCAAAGTTACACATTTTTGGCCGATTCGGCGGTGGGTTTCATGATTTTTCCGTAACTTTGCATAAGTTAGGCTGCACTCGGCAATAAGGAAACAAGATTTCCATTGCGACGGCTGCCCAACGATACAAGAAAACCAAACGCTACAAGACAATGAATCCATTTGCCAAACATATCGCCAACGCCCTGTCCATCAGCGAACACCAGGTGGAAGCCACGCTAAAACTGCTCGACGAGGGCTGCACCATCCCCTTCATCGCACGCTACCGCAAGGAGCGGACGGGCAACCTCGACGAGGTGCAAATCACACGCATCAGCGAACTCAACGCGCAGCTCAAGGAACTGGAGAAGCGCAAGGCGACGATCCTCAAGACCATCGCTGAGCAGGAGAAGCTCACGCCCGAACTGGAGCGGCGCATCCGCAACTGCTGGAACGCCACGGAGCTGGAGGACATCTACCTGCCCTTCAAGCCACGGCGACGCACCCGGGCGCAGGTGGCGCGGGAGCAGGGACTGGAACCGCTGGCCACGATCCTCCTGCTGCAGCGCGAGGCCAACCCCGCTCAGGCGGCAAAGCGCTTCGTCAAGGGCGACGTGGCCGACGTGGAGGCAGCACTGGCTGGCGCCAAGGACATCATCGCCGAGGGAGTGAGCGAAAACGAGCAGGCGCGCAACACCGTGCGTGCGGCCTACCGCCGCGAGGCCGTGATCAGCGCGAAGGTCGTCAAGAAAATGGCCGAGACGGACGAGGCACAGAAGTTTGCCGACTACTTCGACTTCTCCGAGCCGCTGCGCCGCTGCTCCTCCCACCGACTGCTGGCCATGCGCCGCGGCCAGGAGGCGGGCGTGCTGCGCGTCGGCATCGCCATCGCCGACGAAGAGCCCGTGGAGGACCGCCTGCGCCGACAGTTTGTCAGAGGCCACGGCGCCTGTCAAAGCCTCGTGGGCGAAGCCGTGGAGGACGCCTTCCGACGGCTCATAGACCCGAGTATCGAAAATGAGTTTACGGCGCTGAGCAAGGAAAAGGCCGACGAAGAGGCCATCCATGTCTTCGCCGAGAACCTGCGCCAGCTGCTCCTCTCCGCCCCGCTGGGACAGAAGCGCGTGATGGCCATCGACCCCGGATTTGCCAACGGTTGCAAGATCGCCTGCCTCGACGCCCAGGGCAACCTGCTCCACCACGAGATCCTCTACCCTCACCCGCCCAAGCGCCACCGTGCCCAGGCCACTGTGGCGGCCGCACGCATGGTGAAGGACTTCGCCATCGAGGCCATCGCCATAGGCAACGGCACGGCGAGCCGCGAGACGAGGGATTTTGTCGATGAGATGCTCGACTACAATCCCGCCCTGCCGGAGGTGAGCGTCTTCACGGTCTCCGAGGACGGCGCCTCCATCTACTCGGCCTCGCCGACGGCGCGCGAGGAGTTTCCCGACGAGGACGTGACGACGCGCGGAGCGGTCTCCATCGGCAGAAGACTGATGGACCCGCTGGCCGAACTGGTCAAGATCGACCCGAAGAGCATCGGCGTGGGACAGTATCAGCACGACGTGGACCAGGCCAAACTCAAGCACTCGCTCGACCGGACGGTGGAGAGCTGCGTCAACCTCGTCGGCGTCAATGTCAACACGGCCTCGAAGCACCTGCTCATGTACGTCAGCGGTCTCGGACCGGCCCTGGCGCAAAACATCGTCGATTACCGCAGGGAGCACGGCGCCTTCACCTCGCGGGCCCAACTGCGCAAGGTGCCGCGACTGGGACCGGCTGCCTACCAACAGTGTGCGGGTTTCCTACGAATCCCCGGGGCGAAGAATCCGCTCGACAACTCGGCAGTCCACCCCGAGAGCTACGCCATCGTGGAGCGCATGGCGGCCGACGAGGGCTGCACCGTGGCGCAACTCGTGGCCGACAAGCAGAAGCAGCGGCAGATCGACGTCAGGCGCTACGTCACGTCCACCGTCGGACTGCCCACGCTCAACGACATCCTCGCCGAACTGGAGAAGCCGGGCCGCGACCCGCGCCAGCCCATCCAGGAGTTTCGCTTCTCCGACAGCGTCCACACCATCGACGACCTGGGCGAGGGAATGGAACTGCCCGGCATCGTGACCAACATCACCAACTTTGGGGCCTTCGTCGATATCGGGGTCCATCAGGATGGCCTCGTCCACATCTCTCAGTTGGCCGACAAGTTTGTCAAAGACCCCAACGAGGTGGTAAAGCTCCACCAGCAGGTCATGGTCCGCGTGACGGAGGTGGACCTGCGCCGTGGCCGCATCGCCCTGTCCATGCGCAAGGTGAAGCAGCCCTAAAGGTGAAGCAGCCCTAAAGGAAAACAGCCCTAAAGGAAAACAAAAAGACAATCCCGGACCACAACCAGTGAGACCCGGGATTGTCATTTCTCAATATCTTACCTTTAATATCTTACCTTAGTATCTTACCCTATCTTGCTGCCGGCAAGGATGGCTCGCTGCTGGCAAAACGACGCGGCGCCTACGCCTGCTCAAACTCGCGGAGGAAGCGGGTGTCGTTCTCGGAGAAGAGACGGAGGTCGCTGACGCGATATTTGAGGTTGGTGATGCGCTCCACGCCCAGTCCGAAGGCGTAGCCCGTATAGACCTCGGGGTCGATGTTGCAGGCAGCCAGGTCGTGGGGATCGACCATGCCGCAACCCAGGATCTCCACCCATCCCGTGTGCTTGCAGAAGCCGCAACCCTTGCCGCCACAGATGTTGCAGGAGATATCCATCTCGGCGCTGGGCTCCGTGAAGGGGAAGTAGCTGGGGCGAAGGCGAATCTTCGTGTCGGCGCCAAACATCTCACGGGCAAAGGTGAGCAGCACCTGCTTCAGGTCGGTGAAGCTCACGCCCTTGTCCACATACAGGCCCTCCACCTGGTGGAAGAAGCAGTGGGCACGGGCCGAGATGGCCTCGTTGCGATAGACGCGACCCGGGCAGAGGATACGGATGGGGGGCTCGTGGGTCTCCATATAGTGGGCCTCGTCGCCCGAGGTGTGGCTGCGCAGCAAGACGTTCTTGGTCACGTCGGAGGGATCGCTCCTGTCGATGAAGAAAGTGTCCTGCATATCGCGTGCGGGATGGTCGGCGGCAAAGTTGAGCATCGTGAAGACGTGCTGGTCGTCGTCGATCTCGGGACCGCTATAGAGCGTGAAGCCCATACGGGAGAATATGTCGATAATCTCGTTTTTCACCAGCGTCAGCGGATGGCGCGTACCCAGCGTCACGGGATAGGGCGTGCGCGTCAGGTCGATGTCGTCGCTCTGCGCCGCCTGGTCCTCCACCTGCTCCTTGAGCGCGTTGATGCGGCTCTGGGCAAGCTGCTTGAGCTCGTTGATCTTGATGCCGACGGCACGCTTCTGGTCGGCGGCCACGTTGCGGAACTCGCCCATGAGGGCGTTGATCTCGCCTTTCTTGCTGAGGTACTTCAGGCGCAAACGTTCCACATCCTCGGCACTCTGCGCCGTCACCGTGCTGACTTCCTTCAGAAGTCCTTCTATCTTCTCTAATAACATAGCTCGCTTTAATTTTTCTGCAAAGTTACAGTAAATCAGATGAACCGCAAAATAAAACTGATTTTTATTTTGTATTGTCTGCGCTTTACGCTAACTTTGCACCCGTATTTTAGTATATCTATATATAATATTGAGAGAATGAGAAAGTTATTCTTGTTGACCATTGCGCTCTGCTGCGTAATGGTCGGATTGAACACCGGCTGCACGGACAAAAAGCCAGAAGCACTCGCCGACACGCTGGCCATCGACACCGACACCATCGCCGACACGACCCACGCCGACACCATCGCACGGATCGTCGAGGAGACACCGATGCCGAAGGCCGCCGACCAGCTCTTCGACGACTTCTTCTTCAACTTCATCGCCAACAGGCGCCTGCAGCGCGCCCGCATCGTGTTTCCACTACCCGTGACTCGGGGTGGCAAGACGAAGATGCTACAGAAGAGCCAGTGGAAGACGGAGCACTTCTTCATGCGCCAGCAATACTATACGCTCATCTTTGACAACGAGCAGCAGATGGACAACGCCAAATCGACCTCCCTCGACAGCGTGGTCGTGGAGAAGATTTACCTGCGCGAGGGACTGGTGGACCAGTATGCCTTTGGCCACGGCGACGGCAAGTGGCGCATGGAGCGCATCAATCAGATCAGCTTCAAGGACAATGTCAATGCCTCCTTCCTCAACTTCCTGCAGAAGTTTTTCGCAGCCAACGGCGCAGGAATGATCCGCAACCCGCTGCCCTACTCCGGTCCTGACCCCAACGGCGAGGAGACAAGCCACGTGGAGACGACGATACCAGCCGAGGAGTGGAGCACCTTCCTGCCCACCGTGCCCGACAATATGATCTACAATATCCTCTACGGCCAGAAGTATGGCAAGAGCCAGCGCAAGATTCTGGTCTTCAGAGGACTCTCCAACGGCATCGAGACCCGATTGGTCTTCAAGCAGCGCCACGGCAAATGGCGCCTGGAGAAGGTCAAGGCATATTGATCTCGTCTTTGATCTTATCCGGGCCCCAGGGTCCGGCCCACCACAACTACATCACACCCGATGCGACCCACGGCCAAACAAGACCAGGGCGCATCGGTTTTGTTCGAACGAAGGATTTTTGTTCAGACAAAGAAATCTTGTCTCAAACGAAGGGATCATGTCCCAAACGAAGGGATCATGTCCCAAACGAAGAAATCGTGTTCAAACAAAGGAATCGTGTCCCAGACAAAGGATTCGTGTTCGAACGAAGGATTCTTATTCAAATGAAGGAGAAAACAGATGATAGACAAAAAAAACTATAGTTTACTGGCCCACAACACCTTCGGCATCGACGTCCGCTGCCGAAGATTCGTGGAGTATGGCTCCGTCGAAGAGGCGCAGGAGCTGGTCCGAGCCCTCACCCCCGAGGACGGCCCGCTGCTCATCCTTGGCGGCGGCAGCAACCTGCTACTGACGGGCGACTACGAGGGGACGGTGATCCACTCCGCCATCCGATTCATCGAGCCGCTGGGAGAAGGACGCGTGCGCTGCGGATCAGGACAGGAGTGGGACGCCTTCGTGGCGTGGTGTGTCGCCAATGGCTACCACGGTGCGGAGAATCTCTCGCTGATACCGGGCGAGTGTGGTGCCAGCGCCGTGCAGAACATCGGTGCCTACGGCGCGGAGGCCTGCAACCTCATCGAAGAGGTGGAGGCCGTGGAGATAGCGACGGGACGCCTCTGCCGCCTCAAGGGCAGCGACTGTGGCTACAGCTACCGACAGAGCCGCTTCAAGCACGAGTGGCGCGACCGCTTCCTCATCACCTCCGTCACCTACCGGCTCTCCACACAGTTTGATCCGCAACTCGACTATGGCAACATCCGTACGGCCCTGGCCGAGAAAGCCATCACCCACCCCACGGCGGAGCAGATGCGACAGACGATCATCGAGATCAGGCGCAGCAAACTCCCCGACCCCAAGGTCTTTGGCAACGCGGGCAGCTTCTTCATGAACCCCATCGTCGGCGAAGAGAAGTTTAGGAAACTGCAGGCACAATATCCACAGATTCCCCACTACGAGGTGGCTGACGCCGACGGGACGACTCGCTACAAGGTACCCGCTGGCTGGCTGATAGACCAGTGTGGCTGGAAAGGACGGTCGCTCGGACGGGCGGGGGTCTATGCGCGCCAAGCGCTCGTGCTCATCAACCTCGGCGGGGCGACGGGCCAGGAGGTCAAGAAGCTCTGCGAGGCCGTGCGCCACGACGTGGCCGAGCGGTTCGGTATAGAAATCAACCCCGAGGTGAATATCCGATGAGACTGACGTTCTTAGGTACGGGAACGTCCAACGGCGTGCCCGTCATCGGCTGCGACTGCGAGGTCTGCCGCAGCCAAGACCCGCGGGACCAGCGTCTGCGCACCTCCGCGCTCATAGAGACGGAGACCACGCGCGTGCTGATCGACTGTGGACCCGACTTCCGCCAGCAGATCCTTCGCCAGCCCTTCCGCAAGATCGACGGACTGCTCATCACGCACATCCACTACGACCACGTGGCGGGCATCGACGACGTGCGCCCGTTCTGCCAACTCGGACCGGTCAATATCTATGCCGACGCAGCCACCTGCAGCGGCTTGCACCACACCATGCCCTACTGCTTCGGCGAGCATCTCTACCCAGGCGTACCCAAACTGGCTCTCCACACCATCGCTCCGCACGATCCGCTGCAGATCGGCG
>OIAY01000684.1_pt1 | contig 10008 bp, 10 predicted proteins | sample 1580831 | NCBI WGS metagenome assembly OIAY01 (sample SAMEA3882522, study PRJEB24775) | human gut metagenome | biome: human-associated habitat; feature: intestine environment; material: feces | place: Netherlands | collected 2009/2010 | reverse complement strand
CAGGCTTATGACACCTGCACTCTATACATATTTTTGCGGTCAATCGCTCCAATCTCTTCGAGCGTATTGATCATCCGATACACCGTAGCAGTCCCGATAGAGCGGTCTATCTTCGATGCCCGGTAATAAATCTCTTTGCAGCTTCCGCACTCGCCCTCGAGGATTACATCAAGTAAAATAAGTCTCTGCTTTGTAATCCTGCATCCGCTGTCCTTTAGCTTGCCAACGATTACCTCTTTTTGCTCTATTGCTTCTTTCGACATACATCCTCCTATCGTTACCGATGCCGGCAGATGCAGCTTAAGCGGCAGATGAGTTCTTTCCATGAAATGCCCATCCTGTGCTTCATGCACACCATGCCGTGGATTAATGACAGCCCTTGCAATGGCTGCAGTCCATTCCACACTGCAGGCTTTTGCCTGCTTTCTTTGATTTGATTATTGTCCTGATTACAAGTGCAACTATCACTACGAGAATTGCAATTACAATGATATCAGCCAGCATGTCATCATCTCCTATTCACTACAAATGCTACTAAATATACTACTGCATTATTTCTTTTCCTTGAAAAATCCTATTATTATCTTTACGGCAAGCCCCAGCAGGCATAGAAGAACTATGACTGCTATGAGGTCTGCCGTGTTAAATTCCAGATTGATTCTCATTTAAACGCCTATTACACGTTTGATGCCGCAAATGAAGTGATCTTTGCTGTTGCCTTATTAGGGTCTTTTCTGAACAATAAGTATAATACACCTGCAAGGAGTACAAATGCAACTACTGTCCAGAAGTTGAAGGCTACCTCACCTATGCAAAGTCCCACAATCTGGTAGAACATAAGTGTTACACAGTAAGCTGATACATTCTGGAAAATGATTGTAAACCAGAAGAACTTACGGTTGTTAAGCTCTTTTGCTGTTGTTGAGATAGCTGCAAGACATGGTGAGTCAAACAGGTTGAACAGCAAGAATGATACTGCTACCATTGTTGTTGGGAAGAATGCTGCAAACTGATCATGCATGCTTACTGCATACTCTTCTACCTCTCCAAGTCCTGAGAGCACACCCATTGTTGAAACGATACCCTCTTTTGCCACAAAGCCTGAGAGTGATGATGCAACTGCCTGCCATGTATTGAATCCAAGTGGTGCAAAGATAACTGCGATTGCAGATCCGATTACTGCGAGTAAGCTGTTTTCTTTGTCAACAAGTCCGAATGCACCATCCTGGATGCCGAAGCTTGAAAGGAACCACATAACTGCACAGCATAGGAAGAGGATTGTTCCGGCCTTCTTGAGGAATGCCCATACTCTCTCCCATACATGTAACAGCACACCCTTTACTGAAGGGATATGATACTGTGGGAGCTCCATTACAAACGGTGCAGGCTCTCCTGCAAATGCTCTTGTTTTCTTTAAAATGATACAGTAGATGATTGTGAGGCCGATTCCTGCAAAGTACATAAGAGGTGCCATCCACCAGCAGCCGTCACCCATGATAAAGCCTGCGATAAGTGCGATAACCGGAAGCTTTGCTCCACATGGGATATTTGTTACTGTCATCATTGTCATACGACGGTCTTTTTCGTTCTCGATAGTACGTGTTGCCATGATTCCGGGTACACCACATCCTGATCCGATAAGGAATGGGATGAAGGACTTTCCTGAAAGACCGAATCTACGGAAGATTCTGTCCATGATGAAGGCTACTCGTGCCATGTATCCGCAGTCCTCAAGGATTGAGAGGAATAAGAATACGATAGCCATCTGTGGTGCAAATCCGATAGGTGCACCAAGACCTCCGATGATACCGTCAACTACAAGTGATACGAGCCATTCAGAGCAGCCTACATTTTCCATAAATGTCTGTACTGCCGGCTGAATCCACTCACCAAAGAGCGTGTCGTTTGTCCAGTCTGTTACAATTCCACCAAGTGATGATACTGCAACATAATATACAGCCCACATAATGAGTGCGAAAATAGGCAGTGCCAAAAATCTGTTTGTAACAATCTTATCAATTTTGTCTGATACTGTCTCTTTTCCGGCGCATGCCTTCTTTACGCATGAGCCGATGATTGAAGATATGTACTGATATCTCTCGTTTGTGATGATACTCTCTGTGTCATCATCGTATTTGTCCTCGAGAGCTTTAATCTCTGCGTCTACATTTGGAGCACTCTTTAGCACCTCAGAAATCTTTGAGTCACGCTCTAAAAGCTTGATTGCAAAGAATCTCTTCTGGTTCTCTGCTACTGCAAGACCAAGCTTATCCTCGATGCCTGCGATTGTACTCTCCACATCATCTGCGAAGTGATGTACCCTCTGAACGGATTTACCTGACTTTGCAATCTGGATTGCCTTCTCTGCAGTCTCCTTGATTCCGGTCTTCTTTAAAGCTGAAATCTCAACAACCTCACAGCCGAGCTTCTCTCCAAGTGCTTTGATATTGATTGTGTCTCCGTTTTTCTTTACAATGTCCATCATATTGACAGCCATAAGCACCGGAATGCCAAGCTCTATAATCTGTGTTGTCAGATACAGATTACGCTCGATATTTGTTCCGTCCACGATATTGATAATCGCATCAGGCTGCTCTCCGATTAAGTAATTTCTTGCAACAACCTCCTCGAGAGTATATGGAGAAAGTGAGTAGATACCCGGTAAATCCACCAGGTCTACATCCTTGTGACCGATAAGCTTTCCCTCTTTTTTCTCAACTGTAACACCAGGCCAGTTACCAACATACTGATTGGCACCTGTTAAGGCATTGAACAGTGTTGTTTTTCCGCAGTTCGGGTTTCCTGCGAGAGCAATTTTTACTGCCATGTTTTAATCTCCTTATTTTTGTTTGCTCATTCTGCCTATAGTTTGTATTCGCTAACCTATAGTCAAAAAAAATTTACTCTACTTCTATCATAGAGGCATCGTCCTTACGAAGTGATAGCTCATAGCCTCTCACTGTCACCTCTACCGGATCTCCAAGCGGTGCCACCTTGCGGATAAATATCTCAACACCCTTAGTAATTCCCATATCCATGATACGTCTCTTGACTGCGCCCTGGCCTGTGAGCTTGACAACCTTGACTGTCTCGCCTACTTTGGCTTGCTTTAATGTCTTCATGCTGACTACTCCTTTTTTAATTTTATTGTTGTTTAAAAAATTTATATAAACGTTTGCATAATATCATATACAAAGTCGTTTAAATCTTAAATGATTACAGCTTATACAGCACATTGATGCATGTGTTGTATGTGATATATATGTTATATATGTCATACATGCTATATCCATGCCTGTTACATTGTTATATCAAACCATGATCTTATTTGCCATGTCCTTGCCGATTGCTACTCTGGCGCCCTTTACATTGACTATCATATTGCCGGCTATCTCTGAGATGACAGTCACCTCTGTGCCTACTACAAAGCCCAGCTTCTCAAGGAAAGATCTCACCTCTTCCTTTCCGCCGATTTTCTTGATTATCTGTGCCTCCCCAGCACCACTCATTGATAATGGCATCATATTTACCTCTTTTCACGTCTTTTCTTCACGACTTTAATGATAAAAAACATCATTTGGTACCTCTTACGGCTGTTAGTATACTCTAACGTGGCTTAGATGTCAATAATATTTTTTAGATTTTTCTTACTTTTTTCAGTTGTGGCTAATAGGGTGGGTCCCAAGACTCGGTACCATCGGGCTTGCTCGCGGAGTCTCACCAGCTTAGTACTCTCGCGTTCGCTACTAAGATACTGTACGAAATTATGCTTGTTAGGATTTTCTGCAATTTCAGCTTCTTTTTCACGCAATTTTTCTGGCTTATGGGCTGGGTTGGGGAGCTGTTTTGTGGATTTCTACGGTTTCAGCTACTTTTTTCTGGATTTTTTTCAGCTTTTGGGTTTGGTTGTACATTATGCTAATTTAGTCCTACTTAATAAATATACTTTTTTGACTGAGGTCGGTACGCGCGTCCCGGGCACCGGTGGCGCACACGTACTCTCCTGCAGGCGCATAGCGAAACATTTTAGATACTGTTAGAATTATGCCCACAAAACGCAGAAACGCTCCTGCAAGGACGCAGGAGCGAGGAGAACCGCGCCATGGACGGCGCGTTTCGACTGTTTCGTCAAACATAGAAACCCTAAAAAGCATAATTCATACAGTATCTTAACTGTAAAGCGTAGCCTGCAGGAGAGTACGTGTGCGACACCAAGTGCCCGGGGCGCGCGTACCGACCTCAGTCAAAAAAAGTATATTATAATATTATATTACGTAAAACCAGCTCGAATCCGTCTCCATCTCGCTGGCCACAAGCTCCTTTCGCTCTCCTGTTCTGATGGAAAGCTCCTGGTTTTTGATGCTCACACGAGCCCCCGGCTCGATAGATGAGGTAATAAATGCATTACTTCCGATGACAGCACCTCTTCCGATGACAGTCTCACCACCAAGTATAGAAGCTCCGGCATAGATGATGACATTATCCTCAATAGTAGGATGTCTCTTCACACCCTTTAGCTTCTGACCGCCTCTGGTAGAGAGTGCTCCGATAGTCACACCCTGATATACCTTGACATTGTCACCGATGATAGTGGTCTCACCGACCACGATGCCTGTTCCGTGGTCTATAAAGAAATTCTTTCCAATAGTGGCACCCGGATGGATATCAATACCGGTCTTGCTGTGTGCATGCTCTGTCATCATACGCGGGATGAGCGGTACTCCAAGCAGATGCAGCTCGTGGGCTATACGGTTTGTTGTGATGGCAAGAAGTCCCGGATAGCAAAGGATAATCTCATTGTAATTGTAGGCTGCAGGGTCTCCGTCAAAAAACGCAGCCACATCAGTCTCCACCAAAGCTCTGATTTTTGGAATCCTTTTAAAGAAATCATTGCTGATTTTCTCAGACATATTGACAAGCTCGTGATGTGATAAGCTCCTGTATTTAGGATTCTGCGGCAGGGCAAGCACCACCTGCTTGCGCAGATTGTACATGATATCCTCCAAAAGAACAGCAATCTGGCTGTCCAGGTTGTAATATCTGAAGCTCGTGCCCTTGAAATATCCCGGATACATTATCTTAATAAGCTTTGAGAGCAGATCACAAACAGCCTCCTTGTCTGGCTGTGAAAATAGTGCCTGCTGATTTATGATTTTGTCATCATGATAATCGTCAAGTATCTGTGATACAAGCCCTTCTATCATTTCTTTATTATTATCCATATATTCGAAGCCTCCGAATTTACTATTTATAATATTTTTTTGCCTCCATACGCTCCTCCCATGTGCGGTTTATTATACCGCCTATGAAAAGCACATACATGCAACCATATAACCATACCATTATAAGCGCAATAGTGGTCATTGTGCCATAAAATGAAGAATAATTATTGTATTTATCCACGTACACAGAAAAGATTCCCGAAAAAATCATCCATGCAGCAGCCGCAAATACCGCTCCCGGCAGCTGGTACTTTGCCCTCTGCTTCTTGTTTGGCAGAAACACATAAATCACCCAGAAAAATAAAATAAGCACCGGCAGGCAGATTACCAGACGATAATCGACCACACTGCCTATTATACTTCCAATTATATGATGAACATTCGAAAAATACATCTTCCTGAGCATATTTCCAAACACCATGATACCCAGTAAAAAAATGAGTGCCAGTGCAAAAACGATACTGTAAAGCACCGAATATATTCGCCGCAAAATAAAATTTCTGTTTTCCTTCACATGGTACATATCATCAAGCCCAAGCTGAAACGAAATAAAAGCCTTTGAGCTTAAGTACACGGCTGTAATCATCGTGATAGAAAGCCTGCCTGTGCCGCTGGCATACACCTCACTTGCCAGATCCTTCATGATGTCACCAAACGACTCCGGAATAAACGAACTCGCCCACATCAAAAAATCAGCCTCTGTAAGCGGTGTCCAGCTCAGCAGCGAAAAGAAAAACAATAAAAACGGGAAAAACGACAGCATCAAAAAGAAGGCTGCCTGCCCTGCATATGCAGAAATAGAGCTCTCTGAAAAATTGGTCACAAAATCAAAGGCTGTCACAATGATATCCCATCTTCTGCTGTATTTCCTCGCACTTTTTTCTTCGATGTTAGATTCTTTACAATCACCACCTACGGCCTTACGTTTCTCCGTTTTGATTTCCGGTGTTTTACTATCTAAATCCGGTCTACTTTGCTTTGTCATCTGCCTTCTTCTGGAATTTCTCCTCAAATACTATAAAACGCTCATGAGTACCCTCACCAATGAGTCCTGCCTCATCAAAAGCCTTTACAGAAAAAGTGAGTGCTCTACCATCCACCTTCACAAGCTCCGACTCACAAGTCACCTTCATGCCAACCGGTGTAGCCGAAACATGCTTAATATCAAGTGCAGTACCGACAGTACCACTTCCCTCCTCAAGCTCAGACGCAACACTCTCAAAAGCTGTATTTTCCATCAGCGCAATCATAGCCGGAGTAGCAAACACATCCATCGTGCCGCTTCCCATAGCCTTCGCTGTCTTATCCAAAGTCACTGTAATCTCTTTCTTACCTTTAATACCTGTCTGTAACATATCAGTCTCCTTATATCTATATTATAAAATAAATCCTAGCATTTTTACGCCACAATGTCCAGTGAAAAATAAGTTTATAAACTTTTCACAATTCCAAAAATACCCAATTCATGCGGTTTTCTGTCGTTTTGTTAGCACTCACTATTTTTGAGTGCTAATTTTCTATTGACTTTTCCGATAATGCGAACTATTATTTTATTATGCTTATATAACAAGCTGGTTTATTACAAATAATAAATGACCTACACTCGCGGAAACAAACTAAATTGCGAGTAGCAGACAGTTGTTCTGAAGATAAAATATGAACTGCCACAGGGTTCCATTACCGGACAAAGCGGCGCAACCAAAATCATGCCACAAACTATCCATACAAAATCCTGTGGCTGACTTCATATTTTCTCTGAGGAATTATTGGCTGCTACACCGCAACTTCACAGCTCATAACCGCGGCGTAAATGTAAAATAAAAAACAAGGAGTGTGTAAAAATGACAGAAAAACACGGCAATCTTTCAATTGACAGCGACAACCTGTTCCCTATTATAAAGAAATGGTTATATTCAGACCACGATATCTTCTATCGTGAGCTCATCTCAAACGGCTGCGATGCCATCACTAAGCTCAAAAAGCTCGACATGATGGGTGAATATTCCCTTCCTGCAGACTATAAGGGCAAGATTCAGGTGCTCGTAAACCCTGACGAAAAAACAATAAAGATTATAGATAACGGTCTTGGTATGACAGCTGATGAGGTTGAGGAATACATAAGCCGTATCGCTTTTTCAGGTGCTACCGACTTCATCGAGAAATACAAGGACAAGTCAAATGATGACCAGATTATCGGTCATTTCGGTCTCGGCTTCTACTCAGCATTCATGGTAGCTGACGAGGTAACAATTGATACTCTCTCTTATAAAGAAGGCTCTACACCTGTACACTGGTCATGTGACGGTGGCACAGAGTACAACATGGAGGATGGCGACATGGACGACGTCGGAACAGAGATTACTCTCTACTTAAACGACGACTGTCTTGAGTTCGCAAACGAGTACCGCGCACGTGAGGTTATCGAGAAGTACTGTTCTTTCATGCCTACTGAGATTTACCTTGCAAAAGAAAATGCTCCTGAAGAGTACGAGACAATAGACAAGGCCGACAAGCGTGATACTGACACTGTCATCGAGGAAATCCATGAGGACGCCAAGTACGAGGAAAAAGAAAATGACAAGGGCGAGAAGGAGCAGGTAGAGGTATCTCCTGCAAAGGATCAGCTTAAAATCGTTAAGCGCCCTGTTCCGCTCAATGATACAACCCCACTTTGGACCAAGAACCCGAATGAGTGTACCGACGAGGAATACAAGGAGTTTTACAGAAAGGTATTCTTAGACTACAAGGAGCCTCTTTTCTGGATTCACCTGAATATGGACTATCCTTTCAACTTAAAGGGTATCCTCTACTTCCCTAAGATCAACACAGAGTACGACTCAATCGAGGGAACTATTAAGCTTTACAACAACCAGGTATTTATCGCAGACAATATCAAGGAGGTCATTCCTGAGTTTTTGATGCTCCTTAAGGGTGTTATAGATTGTCCTGATTTACCGCTTAACGTATCACGTTCTGCTCTCCAGAATGATGGCTTCGTAAAGAAGATTTCTGAGTACATCACCAAAAAAGTAGCTGACAAGCTCATCGGTATGTGCAAGACAGATAAGGAAGCCTATGAGAAATACTGGGATGACATCAGCCCATTCATCAAGTTTGGCTGCTTAAAGGACGAGAAGTTCTGCGACAAGATAAACGACTATATTCTTTTCAAGGATATCAATGACAAGTATCAGACTCTTCCGGAGCTGCTCGCACCTGTTGCGGAGGATGAAAAATCAGATGCAGAAAGTGCCGATGCTTCTGATGATACAAAGAAAGCTGACAATACTGATGCAAATGCCTCTGATGAAAACAAGGAGCCTGAGAAAAATACAGTTTACTATGTCACAGATGTAGTACAGCAGGGTCAGTATATCAAGCTGTTCAAGGAGCAGGGCATGAACGCTGTTATCCTTGACCACAATATCGATACCTCATTCATCACACAGCTTGAGCAGAGAAATGACCACTACAAGTTCATGAGAATAGATGCAGACCTCACAGAGTCTCTCAAGGATGAATCCGGCGCAGACCTCACAGAGGCAACCACTACTCTCTCAGAGGTATTCAAGAAGGCTTTGAACAACGACAAGCTCACTGTAAAGGTAGAAAACCTTAAGAACGCAGATGTAGCATCTGTGCTCACACTCTCAGAGCAGGGCAGACGTATGCAGGATATGATGAAGATGTACGCAGCCGGAGGCATGGGTGGAATGGATCCAAGCATGTTTGCTGCTGACCAGACACTCACATTAAATGCCAACAACGAGCTTGTAAAGTACATCTTAGACAATAAGGATTCTGAGCATGTTCCAATGTTTGCTGAGCAGCTTTACGACCTTGCAATGCTTTCTAACCAGCCGCTTTCAGTTGACCAGATGACTAAATTTGTAAAGAGAAGTAATGATATCATGCTTCTTCTCACAAAGTAATCTAACAAAGTAATTTTACTGTTAACATCTCATAAAAAAGCTGTACACTATGCAGGTTTTATAGACCTGCATGTGTACAGCTTTTTATTAATTACCGGCTCTCTTAAACAAAAAGTTCACAAACACAGCCGATACCACCCCAAGCACTGCTCCTGCCAGGATATCCGTTGGGAAATGCATGAAGTTGTACATACGTGAAAACGCTATAAGTACCGCAAGTACAATCGCCGGTATTCCCATTCTTTTGTCTATAAACATAAGTGTCACTGCCGCTGTTATGCCGTTTAACGTGTGTCCCGAAGGAAATGATGAGTCAAACGGTATCTTTACAATAAGACTGACTGTCTCATCTATCTGACATGGTCTCAATCTGTCGACCATATTTTTTATTATCAGATTGCCCACTATAAAGCTCAAAAGCTCTGCCGAAAGCATCTGCATACCTCCACGGCGGTATTTTTTTGAAATACAAAGCACTACACCTATCACAATCCACAATGCTCCTGCATTTCCGATGGTGGATAAAAACGCCATTACCTTGTCTAAAAACGGTGTTCTGATGCTCTGAATTGCATACAGGATGTCAAATTCCCAGTCCATATTATATGCTCCTGTCTATTATTAATTATTATCTGCCTGTTCAATTGTCGGCCTGAAAGTATTTATTGTACACAGTAAAAAAGGAGCTTGTTTTCACATCCTTTTCATCCTTTATACTGATTGAATCCCACAGGTCACTGTTTAAACTAAACCCTGCTTTTTTTACAAAGTGCTCGTAGTCATCATTAAACTGCTCCTGTTGTCTCTTTTGCAGTATAGTGACCTTGTTCTGCTCTGTTTTTTCCCGGTCCAGC
>OIAY01000677.1_pt1 | contig 10085 bp, 8 predicted proteins | sample 1580831 | NCBI WGS metagenome assembly OIAY01 (sample SAMEA3882522, study PRJEB24775) | human gut metagenome | biome: human-associated habitat; feature: intestine environment; material: feces | place: Netherlands | collected 2009/2010 | reverse complement strand
AGAAGAGCTGAAGAGTGCACTGGAAGGCTAAAGATTTATGAAGATTTTATTAGTGGCATGCAATGCAAAATATATTCATTCTAATCTTGCTGTTTATGATCTGCAGGCATATGCATCTGATTACGCAGATCATATTGTATTAAAGGAATATACCATCAACCAGCAGAAAGATGATATCATGCGTGATATTTATCTGGAGCATCCTGATGTGGTATGCGTGTCCTGTTATATCTGGAACCTTTCTTTTGTAAAAGAACTGATGGCAGATCTGATAAAGATTCTTCCGGGCGCCGACTTCTGGGCCGGCGGTCCGGAAGTTTCTTATGATGCGGAGAAATTCCTGACAGAAAACTCAGAATTTAAAGGTGTTATGGTCGGGGAAGGTGAAGAAACATTTAAAGAACTTGCCGGACATTATGTGGAAAAAAATCCGCAGAATCTGAAAAATATGACAGGAATCTGTTACAGAGACGGAGATCAGATCATACATAATGGATGGCGCCAGATCATGGACTTAAGCAGTATTCCATTTATTTACAAAGATTTGTCCGAGTTTAAGAACAGGATCATTTATTATGAAAGCAGCAGAGGATGTCCGTTCTCCTGCAGTTACTGTCTTTCTTCCATAGATAAGAAGCTCCGGTTCCGGGATATTGAACTTGTAAAAAAAGAACTGCAGTTTTTTATTGATAATAAAGTTCCACAGGTCAAATTTGTGGACCGTACCTTCAACTGTAAACATGACCACGCCATGGCAATCTGGCGGTATATTACAGAGCATGACAACGGAATCACGAACTTCCATTTTGAAATTTCCGCGGACCTTCTCCGTGAGGAGGAACTGGCTCTGATGAAAACCATGCGCCCGGGCCTGATCCAGCTGGAGATCGGGGTACAGTCCACCAATCCGCAGACCATCAAAGATATTCGGAGAACCATGGATTTTGAAAAACTGAAAGGAATCGTAGAGCAGATCCACAGCTTTGGAAATATCCACCAGCATCTGGATCTGATCGCAGGACTTCCCTATGAGGGATATGAAAGCTTCCACAAGTCTTTCTGCGATGTCTATGCACTGCGGCCGGAGCAGTTTCAGCTTGGTTTTCTGAAAGTGCTGAAGGGTTCGCATATGATGGAGATGACCGGAGAATATCAGATCCTTTACAAAGACCGGGAACCTTATGAGGTGCTTTCCACAGCCTGGCTGACCTACGGGGAGATTTTGGGGCTGAAAATGGTGGAAAGTATGGTGGAAGTGTATTATAATAGTGGTCAGTTCAAACACACCCTTGTATTTCTGGAACAGTATTTTGAAGATCCTTTCCGGATGTATGAGGCACTTGGCAGATTTTATGAGAAAAAAGGATACTCGGAGATTTCTCATTCCAGGATGAGACGCTATGAGATCCTGATGGAATTTGCCGGAGAACAGAAAGAGATCCCGCTGGAAGTCCTTTCCGATGTGATGCTTCTGGATCTTTATCTTCGGGAGAATTTAAAGAGCAGACCATCTTTTGCATCCGATCAGAAGCCATACGAGCGGCTGATCTGGGATTACCGGAAAGCGGAAAAAATCCCGAAGACCGCCCATATCGAGGTGTTCCGGGATGGAAAGACGATTCTTTTCGATTATACAGACAGGGATCCTTTGACCAACAATGCGCGATTAACGGATATTACAGATGAGGTGAATAAAAATTATGGGAATGTTTGATCCGAAAAAAAGAAAAGTGATCACAGCGATCATCGCAGTTATTCTGGTTCTGGCAATGGTAGTTCCGACTGTGCTTTCGCTGATCATTTACTAAGGCGGCAGTTATGAAACTTGGGAAAAAAGCACTGGAGGCACTTCAGGCGGAAATTGACGGACAGCTGAAACCCGGAGATGAACTGATCGTGGCAGGCCCTGTGGCAGCAGAAGGTACGGCATGGATTGCAGAGAACTACCATGACAGACTGCGGGAAGTTTTTTCGGAACGGTTCCTTGAAGATGCCGGAAAACTTCCGGAAGTTTACGGAACAGGAATGAAAAAAGAGAACAATAAGGTCTGGAAGATGGCGGAAGCGTCCGGAGCCAGTGCCAGGTATCTGATGGGGGAAGGCGGCTTTCTGTCTGCGCTCTGGAAAATGGCGGAAGCATCCGGAGTGGGACTTAGCGCAGACCTTCGAAGCGTACCCATCCGACAGGAAACCATAGAGATCTGTGAAATCTTTGATATAAATCCCTACAAACTTCTTTCCGGTGGAAGCGTTCTTCTGGGAATCCAGGGTGGCGATGCGTTTGTGCAGGAACTGCGAAGAGAAGGGATCATGGCAGCAGTGATCGGGCAGACCAATTCCGGAAATGACCGGCTTCTCTACAGCGGCGGAAATGCCAGATATCTGGAGCGGCCGGCGGAAGACGAATGGAAAAGATTGAATATAAATCGTTGAATGTTTGCAGCATTTAGGATTATATACAGCGAAGCGGATTGCGAATATCCGCTTGACAGTTTTATAGAAAAGAGGAAAATAATGGGAGTTTTAAACATTGTACTCCATGAGCCGGAGATTCCGGCAAATACAGGAAATATTGGAAGAACCTGCGTGGCAACAGGAACCAGATTTCATCTGATCGAGCCGCTTGGTTTCCGTCTCAATGAGAAGGCAATCAAGCGTGCAGGCATGGATTACTGGGAACATCTGGATGTGACCAGATATCTGGACTATGAGGATTTTCTCAAGAAGAATCCGGGAGCGAAGATCTATTACGCAACCACCAAGGCGCCTCAGACTTATACAGATGTAAAGTATGAGGATGACTGTTTTATTATGTTTGGCAAGGAAAGTGCGGGAATTCCGGAGGATATTCTGGTGAAAAATCAGGAAACCTGCGTGAGGATACCTATGATCGGGGATATCCGTTCCCTGAATCTGAGCAATTCCGTTGCTATTGTGCTTTATGAGGCGTTGCGCCAGCATAATTTTGCACATATGAATCTGGAAGGGCATCTGAGAAATTACGACTGGAAATAAGATTGTGAACGGATTGAAAAATTGAAAGTAAATGTCTGATTTACATACTGAATAGCAAGCTGAAGAAGATTTATAGAATAAATAAAAGAACCTCTGATTCGGAAAGATTGCAGGAAATATTAAGGAATATTTCTTTTACAGCTTTCCGGATCAGAGGTTTTTTGATGTTTTATTTTGCTTTTTCAAGAGTAAAAATAAATTCCGTTCCCACACCAACAGTGCTGATTACATTAATATTCTGCTTGTGGGCGTTGATGATCTCTTTCACAATAGCAAGTCCAAGGCCGGTTCCCTTACGGTCTTTTCCACGGGAGGCATCAATCTTGTAGAAACGGTCCCAGATTTTGGAAAGACTTTCTTTTGGAATTCCGGTTCCCCGGTCTTTGACAGAGACAAAAACTTTGCCATGGTTGACGGTTGTTTCCAGTGTAATGGAAGAATTGTCGCTGCTGAATTTTACTGCATTGTCCAATAAATTGTACAGTACCTGCTGGATCTGCTCCATATCCGCGCGGACGAACAGCTCTTTGCCTGCCAGAAGGAGTTCCAGCCGGATATTCCGCTCCGAACAGGTCCCCTCGAAGGAGGCCGCTGTAGTACGGATGGTTTCGTTGATATCAAAACGCCGCATGTGCATCATCCGTTTTTTGACATCCAGTTCGTTTAAGGTAAGGAGGCTTCGGGTCAATTTCTCCAGACGTGTGGATTCAAAGGCAATGACTTTCAGATAGCGTTCCTGCATTTCCGGTGGGATGGTACCATCCAGCATGGCTTCCACATATCCTTTGATGGAGGTCAGAGGTGAGCGGAAATCATGGGATACGTTGGAGATAAACTGTCGCTGATATTCTCCGTTTTTGTTCAGCTTGTCTGCCATGTAATTCAGGGAGTGGGAAAGATATCCCATCTCATCTTCAGAATCCACTGGAATCGTATAGGAAAGATTTCCGTTGGCAAATTCCAGAGCGCCTTTTAAAATTTTTTTCAGAGGTTTATGGACCCGGTAAAAGTAGATCAGAAGAAAACTGAAAAACAGTGCATAGATCACAATAAAGATCAGGATCATAACCTCTACGATATTGCTGCGGCTTTCGTAGAGGTTTTTCATAGGGTAGTGGATTGCCAGATAACCAATCACCTGGTCTGTATCTTTTATGGGAACGACGGTGCTTAACTGCGTGGTTTTGAATGTCCCATAAAACGTACCGGAAGAATAACAGATATTTTCGTAATCTGCAGGCCGGAAATTTTTGACAGTGATCTCACCGGAGCCGGAAGACTGTTCATCTGTGTTTATCAGAACGGTTCCGTCCGTGTCCATGACCCAGAAATCTGCATTTTGAAATGCGGCAGCAGAGGAAAGAGCCAGGGAGAGGGAGGCATTTTCCGGGTCTTTTACAGACTGACGGAGTTCATTTCCGGAAACCATCTGGCTGGCTGCGCGGTAAAGGGACTCTCCGGTGGAGCGTTCAAGCCTTTTTTCTACCAGATAGGAGCCTCCGGAGGAAAGGAGCAGAAAGCAGATTCCGCCCAGCACAAAATACAGGATCAGCAGTTTGGTATAAAGATGCTGTTTCATGAATCTTTTACCTCAAATTTGTAACCGATCCCCCAGACGGTGGAAAGCGCCCAGTTTGGATTATCCTTGATCTTCTCACGGAGACGTTTGATGTGAACGTCTACAGTCCTGGTATCTCCGATGTATTCATAGCCCCAGATATGATCCAGAAGCTGCTCCCTTGTGAAAACCTGATTGGGAGAAGCTGCCAGAAAATAGAGAAGCTCCAGTTCCTTTGGCGGCATATCGATCTGATGTCCCATATATGTCACAGAATAGTTGGTCAGGTTGATCACCAGATCCGGATAGGATACACATTTTTCCTTTGGTGCGGCAGACGATGATTTTACATGGAATCTGCGAAGCACTGCACGGACACGGGCAACCAGTTCTTTGGAGTCGAAAGGTTTGATGATGTAATCGTCTGCTCCAAGTTCCAGTCCCAGGACTTTGTCAAAGGTTTCTCCTTTGGCGGAAAGCATGATGATCGGTACATCGGAAGTATGACGGATCTCACGACATACCTGGTATCCGTCAATGCCCGGAAGCATCAGATCCAGAAGGATCAGATCCGGGTGAAAAATATGGAACTGCTTCAGGGCTTCCTCGCCGTCATTTACGATCTTGGTCTCAAAGCATTCTTTTGTGAGGTAGAGAGCTACCAGCTCTGCGATGTTGTTGTCATCGTCAACAATGAGGATTTTCTGTTTTGTAGCCATGGTTTCCGCTCCTTTTTTATTTCTTGAATTCTACGATGGTTACGCCGGCATCGCCTTCTCCGAATTCTCCGAGACGGAAGGAAGCTACATGTTTCTGGCGTTTCAGGTAATTGTGGACACCTTTTCTGAGGGCGCCGGTACCTTTTCCGTGAACAATGCGGACGGATTTCATGTGTGCGATGTAGGCGTCATCCAGATATTTGTCCAGCTCTGCAACTGCTTCGTCCACGGTTTTTCCCAGAAGATTGATCTCTGTGGAAATGCTGGCCGCTTTTGACATGCGGATCTTTCCGGCACCGGTACGCTGCATGGACGGGGTGGTGATCACCGGCTCGTCCACAAGCTCCAGATCGGAGATATGTACTTTGGAACGGATGATTCCCATCTGCACAAAGAGATATCCCTTGGAATCCGGATGGCTGGAAACGGTTCCTTTCAGATTCAGGCTGAGAACTTTTACAGTATCGCCAAGAGAAAGATCGGATGGTTTCAGCTGCTTCTTTGGTTTTTGCTTCTGCTGTTTGGAAGACATGCCTTTTTCAGCCTTTGACATACGTTTCTTCAGATTCTGCCGCTCTTTTTCCACAGAAGCGGTATCTACGTGATCCTTCTGGAATTTATGGAAAAGTTTCATGGTCTGGTCTGCGTATTCCTTGGTATCACGGAGAATCGCATGTGCCTGTTCATTGGCTTCTCTTAAGATGCGTTCTTTTCGTTCGTCCAGTTTTTCTTCTTTTTCCTGGAGGGATTTTTTCAGTTCTTCTACCTGCTCTTTGTAACGGGCAATTTCTGCACGTTCGTTTTCGATGGTGACTCGGCTCTGCTCCAGGGATGTCAGAACATCTTCAAAAGATTCATCCTGTTCACTGATCTGCTCTTTTGCCTTGTCGATGATGAAATCCGGAAGTCCCAGTTTGGAGGAAATGGCAAATGCGTTACTTTTTCCGGGAACACCGATCAGAAGACGGTAGGTGGGGCGTAAAGTTTCCACATCGAATTCACAGCAGGCATTTTCCACACCCGGGGTAGAGAGGGCATAGATTTTCAGCTCACTGTAATGAGTGGTTGCCATGGTGCGGATGCCCTGTTCGTGAAGATGGGACAGGATAGCAATGGCAAGAGCGGCACCCTCGGTTGGGTCGGTACCTGCACCAAGCTCATCGAAGAGGACCAGGGAGTCCTGATCTGCGGATTTCAGGAAGGAAACCACGTTTGTCATATGAGAGGAGAAGGTACTTAAGGACTGCTCAATGCTCTGCTCATCTCCGATATCCGCATAGACCTCGCGGAAAAGTGCAAGTTCGGAACGGTCCAGTGCCGGGATATGAAGGCCTGCCTGGCCCATAAGAGTGAGAAGTCCTACGGTTTTCAGGGAGACGGTTTTACCACCGGTGTTTGGTCCTGTGACAACCAGGAGGTCAAAATCATCTCCAAGGCGGATGTCAATAGGAACGGCTTTTTTCCTGTCGATCAGCGGGTGACGGGCCTGGCGCAGGCGGATCCGTCCTTCGGTATTGAAGATAGGTTCGCTGGCATTCATGTCCATGGCAAGAGCGGCACGGGCAAAGATAAAGTCCAGCTGTACCATGATGGAAAGATCTGCGTGGATGGATTCCAGCTCTGCGGCTACCTGCTGGCTTAAAGACGCAAGGATTACTTCGATCTCTTTCTGTTCTTTCAGCTCCAGCTCGCGGATGTCGTTGTTCAGTTTGACAACAGCCATAGGCTCAATGAAAAGAGTGGAACCTGTGGCGGACTGGTCGTGGATCATACCGGCAACCTGGCCTTTGTACTCGGCTTTTACCGGGATACAGTAGCGGCCGTCACGCATGGTGATGACAGAATCCTGAAGATAATTCCGGGCGCTTCCTGCAACCAGAGAAGAAAGCTGGGTGTGGATCCGGTCGTTGGTGGCCTTGATGCTGCGGCGGATCTGACGAAGGGTGCTGCTGGCATCGTCACTGATCTCATCCTCGGAAAGGATACAGCGGCGGATCTCTGTGCTCAGAGGTGTGAGAGGTTCCAGTGCCGCAAACATTCCGTCAAGTGAATCGGTCATTCCATCGTCACGGTCATTTCTGGAATAGGCTTTGACACGGCCGGTATTTTCCAGAAGACTGCAGACGGAAAGCAGCTCCGGCGCGTTCAGGGCGCTGCCTACAGTAAGACGTTTCAGTGTGCCCCGGATATCCTTGACACTTCCAAAGGAAATGCCGCCTTTTTTGAACAGGCGTGCAAGGGCATCGTGGGTCTGCAGCTGCATGGACCGGATTTCCTCGATATCTGTGGAAGGGGTAAGCTTCCGGCAGAGATCTTTTCCCATGGGGGAGGAAGCCTTGTCTGTCAGCAGATCTATGATTTTATAGTATTCAAGTGCTTTGTATGCTTTTTTGTTCATTGTTGCTGTAGTTACTCCTTTTTGTTACTTCTGTTGATCTCGTGTTTTTCTGCGTAACACAGGATATGCAAAAAAACACTTCGTTTCCTATTTTACATGATTTCCATAGCAAAGGAAAGTAAAATGTGTTATGATACTGAATAAAGCCCGGAAGTAAGAGGAAACTGTGCGAAAATGCAGGGAAGACCGGACCGGGATGTGGCCAGAGATCGTAAAGAAAGGCTGGCTGTGAATGTAAAGTGTGAAGTGGATAGGTACATGAGTATGTCCGCTTTGAAAGTAAAAAAGAACAGAAAGGCAAGAATTTTATGCGTTTTTTAAATGAATTACATGAGGGAGACAGAGTAAACGGGATCTATCTCTGCAAACAGAAACAGGCAGCTACAACAAAGAACGGAAAGCCCTATGAAAATCTGATCCTTCAGGATAAAACAGGTGTGATCGATGGCAAGATTTGGGACCCAAATTCTCTGGGAATCGATGATTTTGATGCACTGGATTACATTGAGATCATGGGAGATGTGACAAGTTTTGCAGGTGCCATGCAGCTGAATATCAAGAGAGCACGCAAGGCAGGAGAAGGGGAGTATGATCCGGCAGATTATCTTCCTACCAGTGAGAACAGTGTGGACGATATGCAGAGCCAGCTGCGCGACCTGATCAACAGTGTGAAAAATCCTTATCTTTCTCAGCTCCTGAAGAAGCTTTTTGTGGAAGATCAGGAATTTATGAAAGTGTTTGAAGGACATTCCGCAGCCAAGACCGTACATCATGGATTTATCGGCGGACTGATGGAGCACACCCTTGGAGTGACACGTCTCTGTGATTACATGGCAAATGCGTATCCGCTTTTGAACCGTGATCTTCTGATCACAACCGCTCTTCTTCATGATGTGGGCAAGACCAAGGAGCTTTCAGCTTTTCCGATGAATGATTATACAGACGAGGGACAGCTTCTGGGACACATTGTGATCGGGGCACAGATGGTACACGACCTGGTAAAAGAGATTCCGGATTTTCCTGAGAAGCTTGAGAATCAGGTAATCCATTGCATCCTTGCCCATCACGGTGAGCTGGAGTACGGCTCTCCCAAGAAACCGGCACTTGCAGAGGCAGTAGCTCTGAATCTGGCAGACAATACCGATGCAAGAATGGAGACACTGACAGAGATTTTCCACGCAGACAAGGGCAAAAAAGAATGGCTCGGTTATAACCGTCTTTTTGAGTCCAATTTAAGAAGAACAGGAGATATTTAATAGATGGAATTCCGTAAAAACGATATACTCACTTTAGATATAGAAGATTGCGGAGTTGACGGTGAAGGTATCGGGAAAGCCGATGGCTTCACCGTTTTTGTGAAGGACGCCGTGATCGGAGACCGGATCAGCGCCAAGATCATCAAGGCAAAAAAGAACTACGGCTATGGCCGTCTGATGGAGGTGATCACACCGTCCCCGTATCGTGTGAAACCGGCCTGCTCCATTGCCCGCCAGTGCGGAGGATGCCAGCTTCAGGCATTATCCTATGAGCAGCAGCTGAAATTCAAGGAGAAAAAAGTCCGTGGCCATCTGGAGCGGATCGGCGGTTTTAAGGATTTCCCGATGGAGACGATCATGGGAATGGAAGAGCCCTACCATTACCGCAACAAGGCACAGTTCCCGGTAGGAAAAAATAAAGACGGAAAGATCATCACCGGTTTTTATGCAGGAAGGACCCACTCTATTATTGACAACCGGGACTGTATTCTGGGAGTGAAACAGAATAAGGATGTTTTGGACCGTGTGATCGGCCACATGGAAAAATATCATGTCCAGCCTTACGATGAGACGACAGGCAAAGGCCTTGTACGCCACATTATGATCCGCTATGGTTTCCATACAGACGAGATGATGGTTTGTCTGATCTTAAACGGAGATAAGATCCCTGCAGAAAAAGCTCTGGTGGATTCTTTGTGTGAAATTCCGGAAATGACCAGCATCACCATCAATGTCAATAAAAAACGGAACAATGTGATCCTGGGAGATCAGCTTCACCTCCTTTGGGGACAGTCCTATATAACGGACAGCATCGGAGATATTTCCTATCAGATCTCTCCCCTGTCCTTTTTCCAGGTCAATCCCATCCAGACTGAAAAACTGTACAGAAAGGCCCTGGAGTACGCAGGCCTCACCGGAAACGAGACAGTCTGGGATCTGTACTGTGGAATCGGAACCATCTCACTGTTCCTCGCCCAGAAAGCAAAATTCGTCCGCGGCGTGGAGATCGTACCACAGGCCATTGACAATGCAAGGGAGAATGCAAAGCTTAATGGTATTGAGAACGTGGAGTTTTTTGTCGGAAAAGCAGAGGAAGTGCTGCCGAGAGAGTATGAGAAGAATGGCGTTTATGCAGACGT
>OIAY01000675.1_pt1 | contig 10097 bp, 6 predicted proteins | sample 1580831 | NCBI WGS metagenome assembly OIAY01 (sample SAMEA3882522, study PRJEB24775) | human gut metagenome | biome: human-associated habitat; feature: intestine environment; material: feces | place: Netherlands | collected 2009/2010 | reverse complement strand
GCGGCGCGCGTCAAGCGTCGTCTGGAAGTCATTAGGGGCCTGGACGATCGCCAACAGGTCGTTTTTCCATCAAGCGTCGATATCGACGTCATCGGCTTCTATCGCGAAGAGACTATCTCTGCCGCCTGTGTCTTTGTCGTTCGCGAGGGCCGAACGGTTCGAACTTGCGAGTTCATCCTCGATAAAGGCCTGGATGTCGACGAGGAAGAGCTTCAAGCGGGTTTTCTTAAGCGCTATTACGACGAGACGGCTGATATTCCAGCCGAGATCAATCTCTCTGTCGAGCTTGAGGATGCCGAAGCGTTGGGGGAGTGGCTTGCGGCCAAGCGCGAACGCTCTTGCCATCTCCATAGGCCGCAGCGCGGCGAAAAGCACCGCCTGCTCGATATGGCTTCCAAAAATGCGCGCCATGCCCTCATGCGCTACATGATGCGCACGGGGTATGCTGACGATCGCACCAATCAGGCGCTCCTGGAGCTCGAAAGCGCGCTGGCGCTGCCTGCGCCGCCGTTGCGCATCGAGTGCTTCGATATCTCGACGTTGCACGGCACCTTTACCGTCGCTTCGATGGTGGTGTTTACCAACGGCCGTGCCGACAAGGGCCAGTATCGTCGCTTTAAAATTCAGGCCGAATTGGACGAGGCGAACGACTTCGTATCGATGTCCGAGGTTTTGGGGCGTCGTTATGCTCCCGAGCGCATGGCGGACGAGCGCTTTGGCTCGCGCCCCGATTTGCTCGTTGTCGATGGCGGCAAGCCGCAATTGACCGCTGCAATTAAGCAACTTGAGGCGCTTGGCCTCGATATACCAGTTTGTGGCTTGGCAAAGGCCGATGAGGAAGTTTTCGTGCCGTGGGACGAGACTCCCGTCGTGCTGCCGACCGGCTCCGCTTCGCTTTATCTGATCAAGCAGGTTCGCGATGAATCCCACCGATTTGCGATTACGTTCCATCGCGAGTTGCGCGATAAGGCTATGACGGTTTCGGTGCTTGACGACGTTCCGGGCGTGGGACCCACCAGAAAACGTGCCATTATGCGCCATTTTGGCTCGATGAAGCGCTTGCGCGCGGCAAGCGAGCAGGAGATTGCAGAAGTTCGAGGCGTTCCGGCCGATGTCGCCAAAGCGGTCCACGAGGCACTTGTTGCATGGAATGCTGAGCGCGCTCAGGCATCGGCCAGCCGTTCCGAAAACTAAACGCGCTTCTAAACAACTGATATACATGATTGGCGGATTTTCAATCATTTATTTCGCGGCGATTACCTGTCGATTTCGGGTTTTATTAACGCTAAAACGTTTGACTAGCCATGGTGAATAACCCTGCTATCCTGCGGGTTGACGAAGACTGATATCTCACCTCGTCGATACATACTGTCTGGCGAATCGTTTGTCAATGAATTCGGTGAACGGTAGTAAATACCGTTCAAGCGTATGTATGTATCGGTCACCGAGCGCGGCACCTCAGTTGGGTTCGTCGGTAGGTAAGGTATATATCGTCCGCAAGTTGCGCGGGGGCAAGTCTAGGTGCCCCCGGGTAAGATTCTCTATTGATAGGAGAAGACATGGCCATCATCAACAAGGGTATGTCCAGGCGTTCGTTCCTCGGCCTCACCGGCAGCGTTGCTGCTGTCGCAGGGCTTGGTCTCACTGGCTGCGGTGGCAGCTCTAGCGACGAAGGTTCCGCTTCCGGTTCCACCGATTCCGCCAACCGTGGCGGCGGCGTGATCACCGCTGGTTCCGCTTACGCTCCGTCCAGCTTCGACCCCGCCAGCACCGGCTCCGCTGTGGGCCTGGGCGCTAACTGGCACGTCGTCGAGGGTCTTTACGGCATCGATTACCACGACTACAGCACCTTCAACGAGCTCGCCACCGACGATCCCAAGTCCGTGGACGACACCACCTTCGAGGTCACCATCCGCAAGGGCGCCAAGTTCTCCGATGGCACCGAGGTCACCGCTGACGACGTCGTCGCTTCCTACACCGCTTGCGCTGCTTCCGCTACCTATGCTCCGTTCTTCCAGCCCTTCGAGTCCATCGAGGCCAAGGACGCCAGCACTGTAACGGTCAAGACCAAGGTCCCCAACTTCTCCCTGCTCAAGGATCGTCTGGCCATCATCCGCGTTACCCCGGCTACCCAGTCCGAGGAGGATCGCGCCAAGCAGCCGATCGGTTCCGGCCCCTGGATGTACGACTCTATCTCCGATACCGAGATCACCCTGGTTCCCAACCTCGAGTACAACGGTGAGTATGCTGCCGAGGATAAGAAAATCCAGTACAGCATCCTGACCGACCCCACCGCTCGCGTTACCGCTCAGCAGGAGGGCTCCACGCTCGTTATGGAGCTCGTCACCGCTGACGCCGTCGACCAGCTCGAGAGCGCTGGCTGCAAGATCGATAACGTTCAGGGTTTCGGCACCCGCTTCATCATGTTCAACGTCGCCAAGGAGCCTTGGAACAACGTCAAGGTCCGTCAGGCCGTCATGTACGCGCTCGACACCGAGAAGATGATCACCAACACCTTCGCCGGCCTTGCCACCGCTGCCAGCTGCTACCTGCCCAAGAGCTTCACCAACTATCATGAGGCTTCCACGGTGTACAAGACTGACGCCAAGAAGGCCAAGAAGCTCATCGAAGAGTCTGGCATCACCCCGGGCGCCATCACCCTGCGCACCACCGACAACGAGCAGATCAAGGGCATGGCCGCCCAGGTCAAGAACGACCTCGACGCTCTCGGCTTCGATGTGACCATCCAGACCGATACCTCGCCGGCCACCTACGCTGCCATCGACGGCGGCGAGGCCTACGATATCCTTCTCGCTCCTGGCGATCCGTCCTGCTTCGGCGCCGACCCCGACCTGCTGCTCAACTGGTGGTACGGTGACAACGTCTGGATGCAGACCCGTTGCCCGTGGAAGGATTCCGCTGAGTGGGGGAAGCTCCACGGTCTCATGGACGAGGCTCTTGCCGCCGAGGGCGACGAGCAGCAGAAGAAGTGGAACGAGTGCTTCGACATCATCGCCGACAACGCTGTTCTGTACCCCGTTGTCCACGTCAAGACCGTCTCCGCTTCCTGGGACGATCCGTCCACCGCGCCCAACGGCGAGGCCCTCGATGGCTTCAAGGGCATCGGCACGACGAGCATGTCCTTCAGGGGCGTCGCGACCGTCAAGGCGTAAGACTCGCTTGAGTCATATGTGGGGCGTTGGTCGTAAGGCAACGTCCTCATAGTTGAAACAAAGACCCGGGCGGCCTCGATGTCGCTCGGGTCTTGTAATGAGTATCCATACTCATATACCAGTTGGTCCTACCGACAAAAGAAAGGGGAGAGAACGTGAACAACTTTCTACGTTTGATTGGAAGGCGTCTCGTGGCGCTGCCGATCATGGCATTGGGCGTCACCGTCCTGGTGTTCTTCCTTATGTCGTTCTCCAAGACCGACCCCGCCTATACGGCGTTGGGTGACGGTGCCTCGCCCGAGGCGGTTGCCGAGTACCATGAGAAGTATGGTCTGGACGACCCCTGGCCCGTGCGCTACGTGCGCTACATGGGCGATCTGATCCATGGTGACATGGGCACCTATGGTGCTGCTCGCAACTCCGTTGCCAAGCGCATCTCCACGGCCCTGCCCGTCACGATGCAGCTGACCTTCATCGGTCTTGCCATCGGCGCGGTCGTCTCGTTTTTGCTCGGCGTCATCGCGGCACTGTATCGCGATAAATGGCCGGACCAAGTGATCCGCGTCTTTTCCATCGCCGGCTTGGCAACCCCGTCGTTCTGGCTTGCCGTCCTGTTGATTCTGCTGTTCTCTTCCTACCTTAAGGTGCTCCCGGCGTCCGGTGCTCTGCCTCACTTCACCACCAACCCGGCTGGCTATCTGGGACGTATGATCATGCCCGCTATCGCTCTGGCATTCCCGCTGACGGGCCAGATGACTCGTATCGTGCGTACGGCCATGGTCGAGGAGCTCGATAAGGACTATGTCCGTATGGCCCGTGGCGCCGGCGTTCCCGAGAAGGTCGTCGTCGGCATCAACGTTCTTCGCAACGCGCTGATCACCCCGGTCACCACCCTCGGTCTTAAGATCGGTTACCTTATGGGCGGCGCCGTCGTCATCGAGGTCATCTTCAACCTCCCCGGCATGGGTACTGCGATTCTGCAGGGCGTTCAGGGCAACGAGGCGAACCTGGTTCAGGGCGTCGTCATCGTCGTTGCTCTTGCCTTCATCATCATCAACATCGTGGTTGACATGCTCTACCTGCTCATCAACCCGCGCATCAGGACGGTGTAGATTATGGTAAAGATTCGAGAGAAGCAAACCGAGCAGCTCGAGAAAGCTGCCTCCAAGGGGCTCAAGCTCGGTGGCTGGAAGAAGATGGCGCTGTCTTCTAAGATTGCCGCCGTCGTGCTGGTGCTGGTCGCCCTGACCGCGATTCTGGCGCCCCTTCTTGCCCCCTATAGCCCGGTCGAGATCTTTACGGCTCGCCAGGCTCCCGGCAACGGATTTATCTTCGGTACCGACGATAAGGGTCGCGACATTCTGTCGCGCATGCTCTACGGTGGTCGTTACTCGCTGATCATCGGCTTTGGCGCCACTGCCATGGCTCTGGTCTGCGGCTCGGTCGTGGGCGCCCTCGCGGCGGTTTCGCGTAAGTCCGTTTCCGAAGCGATCATGCGCATCCTGGACATCATCATGTCCATCCCGGGCATCGCCCTCGCTGCCGTCTTCGTCTCCATCCTGGGCAATTCCGTGCCGTCGATTATCTTCGCCATCGGCTTTATGTACACTCCGCAGATTGCCCGTATCGTGCGCGCCAACATCGTGTCCGAGTACGGCGAGGACTATGTCCGCGCGGTCATCGTTTCCGGCGCCAAGGCTCCGTGGATTTTGATCAAGCACGTCCTGCGCAACTGCATCGCCCCGATTATGGTCTTCACCGTTACTCTGGTCGCCGATGCCATCATCTTCGAGGCCTCGCTGACCTTTATCGGCGCTGGTATTCAGGAGCCTACCGCTACCTGGGGCAACATCCTCGCTGACGCCCGCGGTGGCGTGCTCGCTGGCCGTTGGTGGCAGGCGCTGTTCCCGGGCCTGGCCATCATGATCACCTGCCTGGCACTCAACATCCTCTCCGAGGGCATTACCGACGCCATGGCCGCTGCTCCCTCCGCCGCCCTGGATCCGACCGACTCCTCCAAGCGCCGCGAGGCCGACCTGCTGGTCTCCGACCCCGTTCGCGCCTACAAGGAGCAGGCTCAGTCCCTGTCCGCCCGTCTTGGCGCTCTGCGTGATGTCGAACTCAAGCGTAACGACCGCCATGTGCCCGATGAGTCCGTTGAGCCGATCCTTTCGGTCCGTGATTTCTGCATCCAGTTTGAGCACCACGGTGATATCAACGTCGTCGATCATGTCAACTTTGATGTCCGTCCTGGCCAGACCATGGGCCTGGTCGGTGAGTCCGGCTGCGGTAAGTCCATCACCACGCTGGCCATCATGGGCCTGACCGACGATGACGAGCATCTTTCCGGTGAGGTTCTCTGGGAGGGCCGCGACCTGCTCAAGATGAGCAAGAAGGAGTGGTTCGGCCTGCGCGGTACCGATATCGCCATGGTCTATCAGGACGCCCTGTCCTCGCTCAACCCCTCCATGCTCATTTCCGCCCAGATGAAGCAGCTCACCAAGCGTGGCGGCACCCGTAGCGCCGAGGAGCTCCTGGAGCTCGTGGGCCTCGACCCCAAGCGTACGCTCGAGAGCTATCCGCATGAGCTTTCCGGTGGTCAGCGTCAGCGCGTTCTGATTGCTATGGCCCTTACCCGCGACCCCAAGCTGGTCATCTGCGACGAGCCCACGACCGCTCTGGACGTTACCGTCCAGAAGCAGGTCATCAAGCTGCTTAACGACCTTCAGGCCAAGCTCGGCTTTGCCATGATCTTCGTTTCGCACGACCTGGCACTGGTCGCCGAGGTCGCTCATAACATCACGGTTATGTACGCCGGCCAGGTTATCGAGCAGGCGCCCACCAAGGAGCTGCTCACCAACCCGATCCACGAGTACACTCGCGGCCTTCTGGGTTCCGTCCTGTCCATCGAGAGCGGTTCGGGCCGCCTGCACCAGGTGCCCGGCGCCGTTCCGAGCCCGCGCGATTTCCCCAAGGGCGATCGTTTCGCACCCCGCTCGAGCCATCCGCGCATTGGCCTGGACACCCGTCCGGTCTTCAAGCGCGTGCCCGGCACCGAGCACTTCTATTCCGAGCTCCCCGATGAGGTGCTCAAGGCAAATGGTTTGACCCCTCACGCGGAGGTGATGTAGATGAGCGAGACCGCAGTCAACGGCGTCGAGCCGATCATCTTCCTTGATGACGTCCACGTCACCTTTAGGACCCGTACCGGCTCGATTCTGCACCCCAACCTGGTTCACGCCGTCCAGGGTGTAACGATTAAGCTCATGCCCGGACAGACCATCGGCATCGTCGGCGAGTCCGGTTGCGGAAAGTCCACCACCGCCAACGTCATGTGCGGCCTGCAGGCCCCCACGAGCGGCAAGGTCTACTTTAAGGGCAAGGACGTTACCAAGCGTACCGCCGAGGACCGTCGCCACATGGGTCGCGTCATCTCGGTCGTGTTCCAGAACCCGGCCAACCAGTTCGTCACCCAGAATGTGGAGGACGAGGTCTGTGTTGGTCTGCGGCTCTGGGAGCCGGGCCTCTCGGACGAGGCCTGCCGCCAGCGGGCCGAAGAGCTGCTGGATCGCTACGGACTGAAACGGCAGCGGCGGTACTCGCCCTACATGCTCAGCCAGGGCCAGCAGCGGCGGCTGGCGGTTCTTTCGGTGCTGGCCGGCGGGCAGGAACTGCTATTGCTGGACGAACCCACCTACGGCCAGGATGCCCGCTCGGTAAACGCCATCATGGAGCACCTGCGGGAAAAAGTGGAGCAGGAGGGGCTGACGGTCATCTTCATCACCCACGATACCGAGCTGGCCGCGGCCTGGGCCGATAAAATCTACCGGCTGGAAGATACCGCGCTGGTGGAAAAATCCGCAGAGGAGGTGCTGTAAATGCTGGAACGCTGGAACCCCACCGTAAAGGCGTTTACAGTGCTGATCTGTGTCATTCTGCTCTCGTTTGAGTATCTGGTCAGCCTGAACCTGCTGGTGCTGGCCGTCTGCCTGCTGCTGTTGATGTTCTGCTCCCGGGTAAGTCTGAAAAAGATCGGCGTCATCCTGCTGCCGGCCTGCATTGCGGCGTTCGGCCTGTTTGTGACGGGCCTTTACTACGCCCGGGGCGGCAGCACGCAGACCATGGATCTGAGCAGCCTTTCGGCCATGCCTTACAGTGTGCGCGCGGCCATGTCGCAAAACCTGTACACGGCGCTGCAGCTGGCCACCCGTCTGCTGGCCTACGCCGGGCTGGGCATCCTGTTTGCACTTTCCACCGAGGGGGACTTCTTCATTGCCAGCCTGCTGCACCAGTGCCGCCTCCCGCCCAAGTTTGCCTATGGCATCCTGGCGGCGTTCCACCTGATGCCGGGGATGGCGCGGGAGTACGCCCAGGTGCGCACGGCCTTTGCGGCGCGCGGCCTGAAGGCGGGCCCGCTCTCGATGAAGCCGGTCTTCACCATGCTGGTCAACAGCGTCCGCTGGTCGGAGTCCATTGCCATGGCCATGGAGTCCAAGGGCTTTTGCGGGGATGCGCCGCGTACCTATTATATGGTACCACGGGTGCACTGGTATGACCTGGCCGCCGCGGCGCTCATGGTGGGCGGCGTGGTGCTGGGAATGCTGTTTTTAAAGTACTGAACGGGTTTTCCACCGTGCTCTACTGTGCGCCTGCACAAAATGCGGGCGCACTTTTTGTTGCAACCTGCCAAGAAATCTGGAGAAATGTTGATTCACAACAGGGGATGTGATAGACTGAAACCGCTGATGATTGGGAGGTAAATGAAATGAGCGCAACGTATAAACAGACTCCGTCTCCCCAGGAAACACAGTTTGCAGGCGTACTGCAGATGGGTGTGCAGGAGCTGCGGGATTATGTAGAAACTGCTTTGCAGGAAAACCCGGTGTTTGAGCTGTCCGACCCGGGCGAAGAGATGCTGGAAGACTCGAATTTTGCCCGGAAACGGGAGTGGCTGGAGGCCGGCGACTGGCAGGATTCTTACTATCAGGGCCAGGACGAGGAAGACGGCAGCCGGGACCCGCTTTCCCGGATGGGATATTATCTGAGCGATGAGAACGACCTCTCCCGCTTTGTGCTTTCGCAGTTTATCGGCACGAAGCTGGAGCCGGAGGTGCTGCAGGCCGTGGAGCTGCTCTGTGACCGGCTGGACGATGACGGTTTTCTCAGCGAGGACCCCGCCGAGCTGGCCGCATCGCTGGGCGTCAGCGACGCGGTGATCTCCCGTGCCCTGACGGAGCTGCAGGCTGCCGACCCGGCGGGCGTGGGTGCCCGGGACCGGACCGAGTGCCTGAGTTTGCAGATCGAGCGGCACGCAGGCGACCACCGGCTGGCAAGGATCATCGTGGAGCAGTTCATGGATGAGCTGGCCGAGAACGGCTATGGTGCCATCAGCCGGAAGACAGGGGCCTCCGAGGCTCTGGTGCGGGAGGAGTGCGACCTGATCCGCTCCCTGAACCCCCGCCCGGGTACTGGTTTCAGCCGCCGGGAGAACCTGAGTTATGTCACACCCGATGTCCTGGTGCTGCCCGGGGAAGACGAGGAGCTGGAAGTGCAGGTGAACGGCGGCGGTCTGCCCCCGCTGGATCTCAGCGTGTATTATAGCAACCTGCTGCTTGAGACGCCGGATGAAGAGGTGCGCCTCTATCTTTCGGAGAAGCTGAACCAGGCCCGCAGCATCGTGGAAAACATCAACGGGCGGCAGGCTCTGCTGGAGCGCTGTGCCAAAAAGATCGTGGCGGAGCAGGAAGAATTCTTCCGCAAAGGCCACGGTTACCTCCGCCCGCTGGAGCTGCAGCAGGCAGCCGACGCGCTGGGAGTATCCAAAGAATGGATTCGCTGCGCGGTAAAGGACAAGTATCTGCAGTGCCCGCAGGGCATCTACCCCATGAGCTGGTTCTTTACCCGGGAGAGTATGAGTGATGAATGAGAATTTAATGAACATATGAATGAACAGATGCTGGATCGGGGCAAACTGGAAAGTATCCTGCGGGAATGGCTGAAAATAAGAGGGGCTTTATGCTAAAACGAAAAAAGGAGAAATTCAATCTCCGTAAACAAAAAGGCTGGCTGGCCGGCAGCAGTGCCACCCAGACCATCTGTGTCAGCTTTCTGCTGGTGATCGCGGCGGGCACGCTGCTGCTCAGCCTGCCCATTGCCAGCAAACAGGGGCGGCTGGGGCTGGTGGACGCTCTGTTCACGGCCACCAGCGCCACCTGCGTCACCGGCCTCGTCGTGCGGGATACCTGGACGCAGTTCACGTTTTTCGGGCAGGCAGTGCTGCTCCTCCTCATCCAGGTGGGCGGCCTTGGCCTTGTCACGCTGACCAGTTTCTTTGCGCTGGCGGCCCGGCGGCGGATGGGCTTCCGCGACCTGCGGCTGCTGGGTGAGAGCGTCTCGGCAGACGGCCTGTCCAAGGCCACTGAGGTGCTGAAGATCGTCATCAAGCTGGCGGCGGCTTTCGAGGCCGTGGGCATCGTGCTACTGCTCTTCGCATTTGTGCCGCAGTTCGGCGCAGAAGGTGTGTGGGTCAGCGTGTTCACAGCCATCTCGGCTTTCTGCAACGCAGGCTTTGACCTCTTCGGACGGTTTGGCGCCTACTCCTCGCTGGTGCCCTATGTCAACAACTACTATGTGCAGGCAGTGATCATGTTCATGATCATCTCCGGCGGTCTGGGTTTCATGGTATGGGTGGAGATCGGTCAATACCGCAAAAAGCACCGGCTTTCCCTGCAGGCCAAGGTGGTGCTGAGCTTCTCGGTGATCCTGTGGCTCGGCGGCGCGGCGCTCATCGCGCTGATGGAGTGGAACAATCCTGCCAGCATGGGCGGGCTCTCTGTGCCCGGCAAGCTGATGGCGGCACTGTTCCAGTCGGTGTCCACTCGTACTGCGGGCATGAATACCATCGACCTTGCGGCCTGCGGCCCC
>OIAY01000670.1_pt1 | contig 10132 bp, 8 predicted proteins | sample 1580831 | NCBI WGS metagenome assembly OIAY01 (sample SAMEA3882522, study PRJEB24775) | human gut metagenome | biome: human-associated habitat; feature: intestine environment; material: feces | place: Netherlands | collected 2009/2010 | reverse complement strand
GACCTCCTGGTCCCAAACCAGGCGCTCTAGCCAAGCTGAGCCACACCCCGATATGAATTTTTATCCTGAAAAGCAAGTCATTCAAGTGCTTGTCTTTTCCGTCTCATCCGTGACGCAAGAGTTATTATATAGGACGCAAACATAAATGTCAACACTTTTTTTTATATTTTTTCAATTTTTTTAATTTTTTCTATAAATACTCGATTTCATAATGCGCCACACCCTTTTTATCAATGTCCATCAGGATATACGAAGGGCGTTTTCCCTCCTGTCGCGGATAGGAAATACTTCCAGGGTTCATGACAACGATTCCGTCCCCGTATTCGATCAGCGGAATATGTGTATGCCCGAACATTGCGACATCCGCGCCCCGCGCTAAAGCCTCACGCTTTAAATCCTCTATCCCTGATCCGACATAGTAATAATGTCCGTGTGTCATAAACACACGGTAATTTCCTACCATGATCTCCTTTTCACGTGGCAGAGAAGAGAAAAAATCATTATTTCCAGCCACAATTTCTAATGGACAGCCACAAAGCTCCCCAATATAGTCTTCATACCCTTCCGCATCCCCGAGATGGATCACAAGATCCACCGGCGAAACTCTCTCTAAAACAACTTTTAAATTTTCATGTTTTTTATGCGTATCACTAATAACCAGTACTCTCATAAGGCTACCTGCCCCATCCTATGTATTTCCAATCCCCGTTTTTATACATCAGATTCCATACTGATTCAATTTTTCCTTCATGGCGCGCAGCGCCTTTCCCCTGTGGCTGATCTGATTTTTCTGTTTCTCCGTAAGCTCTGCAGTGGAACATCCAAACTCATCCACATAAAAAATCGGGTCATATCCAAACCCGTTACTTCCTGCAGGTTTTTCTCCGATATAACCTTCTATCGTTTCTCTTGTAACCAGCACATCTCCATTTGGCATTGCAGCAGCGATCGCACAGACAAAACGAGCCGTACGCTTTTCCTTCGGCACACCTTTTAACCGGTCTAAAATTGCCTGATTTTTGATCGTATAAGAGGTATCTTCCCCCATATAGCGGGCAGAATATACGCCTGGTTCCTTATTCAGATAATCCACCTCAAGTCCGGAATCATCTGCAAGGACAATATCTTTTGTAAACTGGGCCACTGCCTTTGCTTTTATTCTGGCATTTTCCTCAAATGTCGTCCCGTTTTCCACGATATCCGTCTGGATCCCGGCTTCTTTCATAGACAGGATCTCTGCATCCATATCCCCTAAAATTTCTCTGATTTCTTTCATTTTACCGGCATTTCCGGTCGCAAAAATAATTCTGTTCATTCCGCTTCTCCATTTCCCTGTATGACATTGGTTTTCACACTAATATCCTTCTTCAAATGCACGCAATATCGCATGATAGATACCAAGTGCTGCTTCTTTCTGATAATCCTCCGACCGCAGCAGATCAAGCTCCTGCTGATTGGTCATAAATCCAACCTCGATCAGCGCAACCGGAACCTTGCTTGTCCTTATAATATAGATACTGTCTCCCTCAACCAGACCACGGTTTCTGCTCTGTAACTGTCCCGTTACTTCCTCTAAACAGATCTGTGCCAGCCGCTTACTTCCAAGTTCGCTCTCATCCGACTCGTTATACATGACTGCTGTACCATTTGCCGAGGACATTCTTCCACTGTTTGTGGAATTGTTATGTACGCTGATAAAAAGATCGGCGTCCGACTTATTTGCAAGCTGTACCCTCTGATCAAAAGTAGGGTTGCTGTCGTCGGTTCTGGTATAATAAACGCCGATATTGTGATCATCCTCATCAAGTATCTTTTTTAACTGAAGCACAATATCAAGATCAATTTCTTTTTCATTGACCCCCTGTTTGTTCGCTCCCGGCGCACGGCCTCCATGCCCCGCATCGATTACGACTACTTTATCATACACTTCCTGCGGTGTCAAAAAATCAAAATAATAATATGCACTGTCATATTCCGTTTTTAATTCATAAACATGATCCATTACGATCTCTATCACACCATCTTCTCCCTTGCTGGAATAAGAAAGTGTCGCAATGTGATTACTGCTTCCCGTAATCGGTCCGTTTTCAAAATAAGAGCGGTCTGTTCCCGGAATGCTGATTTTTATCGTCTGTGTCACATAATCATTTGTAAATTGAATATCAGATCCATTTATGCCCTCCGGCAGTTTCAACTGCAGCTGTCCGCCATGAACCTGTTCTGATGTATCTGCAGCAACAATTTCAAGATCTTTCATCTCTGTCTGGTTTTCCGCATATTCCTGCTCTGCTAAACGCTCTTCCCGCGATTCCACTGCCCAGGTATGGATCTGTGGAAAAAACGGAAGTCCAATGCAGACTGCCACAGTAAGCACCACAACAACTGCTGTCGCAAATTTTAATATTTTATCTTCCATGTAATAACTGCTTTCTATCGATTATCACTGAATGCCTTGATACAGAGATTGGATTTCTCTACGGTATCAACACTCACCCATTTCGAGCCATTTGCACTGATATAGCTCTCTCCATCATCTAAGTCTACATTTTCAGTCGCTTCATCCGCAGCATACTCGATTGCCATCGGATGTACGGATCCGGGTGTAATTATATACAGAACAACCGCATAACGCTCCCCCGCATCCACTTCAATTCCCTGGTTAAAGTCAACGGTATAATAACCGGCATTCCCAAGCTTGCCGGACGCAACCGGAATCATCTTCTCCAACGATGTCTCATCCTCAAACTGACGCACCACATATAATTCGTACTGTGAGTCTTTTCCAGTCGCATAAAAAGATGCCGCCTTTAAGGTTTCATTCCCCTCTGCGGTAAATACATTGGCACCGTAGATGCTGTCTTTATTATAACCAAGCTGTCCAACCCATCCGCACAGATCACTCTGATAAATGTGATCATAATTATCCGTGTTTTCTATATCCGTATAAACAACATTATGTGTTCCAATATTTGTATCATAATAGGAAATATAAAAGAAGCCGTTTTCCCCGAAATTATCTCCCCAGCTGTTCTGACAGATAAATGCTCCATCACCCTCGAGATCAGTGTTAAAATTATCCTTAGAATAAGAATCATCCCATCCGACGATCACCACATCATGGTTTGGTTTCTCTGTACCAATATAGCAGTATGCATCTGTGCTTTTGTTATAATATGGGGAGGAAGACTGTGAACTGCGCAGTGCATTGTAAATGGATGTCTGTACTCCGCCGTATTTGAATACAGCTTCCTTGATCTTTTCATAATCTTTGCTTTCAATGATCTGCATTTCCTGCACATGTTTTACCGCGGTAAGATCCTCATTTGTCTGATTATCTCCATAAGGATCATCTTTTTCATAGACAGGTCCCTTCCATGCTGCAAGATATGCCATTCCCATGGTATATTCCCCACCGTCATTCTGCGTCATATTAAATCCGTTACAGAGTGTCATATGATCCACAGAATACTGCTCACTCTCCTCCGGCAGAAGCGATGATTCCAGCGCCCCTAACGCCGCAAATGACCAGCAGGTTCCATAACTTCCCTGATTACGCACTTCTGATGTCCGGTTTTTCGTCCGCAGATCATAACTGGTCGGCACGATCGACGCATCTGAATTATCCGCAGCCTGTGCCTCATTTTCCTGCATGTTCCAGCTATATGTATAATCCATATATTGTGAGAGATCATTGAGACTGACATAATACTCATTATCTATCATGGTAAACGGAGAAATGATCTTTTCAATGTCCCCATTCACGGTCGCAGTCTCCTGATCCAGGGAAAATGATATGTTGCTGGAATGTTTTTCCACCACAAGCCTGTCCCCGTCATAAATATGTGCGCTGCAGTTTAAGGCATCCCGCAAAATGGAAACCGGCATCATAATGTCTAAATTGTCATCCATATAAAATTTGTATTTCTCATTGGTATACTGTTTATTATCAATGATCACAGACAGCAGATTATCATTCACACTTGATGCAATCAGCGGATTCCAGGTTTCTGCTTCTAAACTCGCTCCGCGGAAACTGCCGATCTGCTCATACTCAGCACCAGGTATATTATATTTTATCAAAAAAGCAATCGCCACAATTCCACCAAAGGCAATAAATCTTTTCGAATAATGCATGAATCAGAATCTCCTTAATGAAAATTATCCCGTTTTGGCGGTTTCGGTCCCATAAACTGATAAAAATACGTCTTTAACATTCCGTTGTAGATCTTGCGGTTTTTATCTGCCTTCCGTCCTATGTAACGCTCGGTGTCCTCATAACTGGTGATCAGATACATAGACCATGCATCCAGTCTGCGGTAAGCCTCCCCGATCTGACTGTATAATTCCGGCAGATCCGCCTTATCCTCTAAACGCTCTCCGTATGGCGGGTTTGTCACGATAAAACCGTATTTCTTTGGATGGTGCAGTTCTGCCACTGGTCTCTGCTGGAAATGGATCAGGTGGTCAACTCCTGCACGTTTTGCATTCTCCCGCGCCGCCTTAACCACATCACCGTCAATGTCATATCCCTGGATATCCACGGTAATGTCATCATTTACCATGTCCTGTGCCTCTTTTACGCATTCATACCACACCTTACGGTCAATGATGTTTGTCCACTGCTCTGCCGTAAATTCACGGTTCATTCCCGGTGCAATATTAGCAGCGATCATTGCCGCCTCAATCGGAAATGTACCACTTCCACAAAACGGATCCACGAGAATACGGTCCGGTCTCCACAGTGTCAGCATAAGCAGGGATGCCGCAAGTGTCTCCGTCAGCGGAGCCTTGCTCGTTAAAGTACGGTATCCTCTTTTGTGCAGAGAATCCCCTGATGTATCAAGTGTCACCATCACTTCATCCTTTAGCAGGAAAATACGCACCGGGTACGGCGCCCCATCCTCCGGGAACCACTCCTTATGATACTGCTGCTTTAACCGCTCCACCATCGCTTTTTTCGCGATCGACTGAATATCGGACGGACTGAACAGTTTACTCTTGATGGAGGATGCTTTTTTAACCCAGAACTTACCGTTTTCCGGGATATAATTTTCCCATGGAAGCGCTTTGATTCCCTGAAATAATTCCTCAAACGTTTCTGCATGAAAACGTCCCACCTGGATCAGGACACGTTCTGCCGTGCGCAGGAAAATATTCGCCCGGCAGATTGCTTCCTCATCTCCGGTAAATGTGATCCTTCCGTCTTCTACTCTGCCTATCTCATAGCCAAGATCATAAATCTCTCTTTTCAATACCGCCTCTAACCCAAAATGGCACGGTACCACAAGCTCATATGTTTTCATGAATTCTCCTTAACTGTTTCTTTTACCTTAGTACTATATTATCCGTTCTAAAATACCCTGTCAATGTTAATCATAACCATTATAGCGTCTGATTGCCTGCATTCCTCCAACAACGGTATACACCTCATAGCCACATTTTGAAAGCTGTCTTGCTGCTAAAAGACTCGTACTGCCATATTCACAGTAAACTAATAGTGTTCTATTTCTGTTAAAATGCCGCATCCACCCATCGATCTCCTCATATGGACAACAGTATGCTCCCCTAAAATGCCCTTCCCGGTAAGATTCCCGTTCCCTTACATCCAACACCAGGGCATGCTTATTTAAAATAATCTGTTCCATCTCGCGTGGATGGATCGTAAAAAAAGCCATACTCCCTCCGAAATAAAAACAGATTACAAAGCTCTGCCCTGTAATCTGTTCTTCTGCTAATGTTTTTTCCTTACATTATATGCAGTTTCCGGTACCCGTGTTCTTATTTTGATACGTTAGAACCTGTACTGTTCTGTCCGGATTTATTCTGTCCGTTGCTGTTTGTTGCTTTGTTGGAAGACTTATTTTTTGAGCTGTTCTGCTCATAACTATTCTCATAGCTGTCCTCGTAACTGTTTCTGCAATTAGATCCACTGTTTGCATTGTCTGCATTCTTTGCCATTTCTTTCTCCATTCCGGTGCTGTTCTGCACCTTGTTTACTACAATTTCGTTTACATGCAATTTTCCTTACACCCAATTCTGATTACGCATAATCTTTCTTACACGCAATTTTGAGTACATGAAACTTTAATTACATGAAACTTTTATTGCAAGAATATTATGGGAAGAAATTCTCTAAATTATACATACAGTTACATCATAAATTATACATACAATTACATCATATAATATTCTAAATTATCCTTCAGTTCATCCGTGATCTTACCACCGGCCTTCTGATATTTATCATAGACTCCCTTGATACGCTGAATCTTTTTCGTAATTAAAATATCATATTTCTGCCATGCATTCTGATACATCGGATTGGACTTTAACTCTTCTCTGATCTCCTTGGAAAATGGACAGTATGTCACAAGGATCTCTCTTGAAACTTTATTTAAACGGAAGCTTCCCTTTGATTCATATTTGATCCAGTTCTGATAATCTTTCACAAACACCTCGCGGTAATTATTTTTTCCACGAAGCAATGCACTTTTTATCTTCTCTTTTGCCTCAGTCGAAAGATCATGATTCTTCTTATAAAACTGAATATAATCACAATACTCTGCCGTCAGGGATTTATCGCGGATATCATTCCAGTGAACCCCTTGAATTTTACGACAGATCTCCCAACGGTAACGGCCGGTCGTTTCAACCATCATATCATCGAGATCAACTGCCGTAAAAATAGGGAACATATATCTTGCCGGTGTATCACGTCTGACCCCCGCTGTTTCCTGCCACATCATAGCTCTTGTTCCAGCGTTCGGCATCAGAATAATATTCGGAAGTACCTCTTTCATGATCTCCTCGCGATTGATTCCCTTGTCCGGATCAGAAAATACAACGCCTCTGTAAAATACGGAAAAATCAACTTTCCGCACTTTATTCATGGCATCTTCGATTTTCTGTGCCGTAACGAGCATCTTATCAACGGAATTGATCAGATCATTTTCGCCAAGGATCGGACAGAATGTTGAAACTCTGCCGTATGTAACACGGTTTCCGGAAGTAAACATATTCTGTATCTCAAATTTTACCTTCATCTCACGGTTATTCGCATAATCGCGCATCTGTTTTTCATTTACTTTTCCGGTCTTTTTCAGTTCTGCCAGATAGCCCGCATAATCTAAGTCAAATTCGTTTTTTGACGGTTCATTCTGACCGTTATAAATCGTTTTTAACCATTCAAAAATAGTAAAAATATGCTCTGAATTGCAAAGTTCTAAATGTTCTGTCAGATCGTAAAGGATATTGGCATTATCCTCACCTACCATCTGTACATCCATAAATCCGAAATTCAAAAACATCTCTATGATCGGTGTCGGTTCATCATCATCTTTCATCACATTCATAAATACTTTATAATATGCATCATAAAAGACCTGTGAAAGCTGTTTTCTAAGCTGGAACACTTCCGCATCCGTGGAAAGCATATCCGGAAGCTCCCTGTATTTCCGGATCAGATTACGCATATCTTCGATCCGTTCCGGTGTATATCCGGCATAGGTCAGGATATGTTCTAAGCAGTCTTCTGACTCTTCTTCCTCTTCATCCCACTCATCATCCGAAACATTATCATCTTCCCCCGGCGTCGCAAACTCATCCATCGCATACTGGGTAAAGTCGTGATTTTTGTATTCATTCAGACGATAGGATACCAGTTTGTCATCATAGATATTTAATTTGCGGATCACTTCCGCAATTTTATCCATACGTTCTTTTAACGGCGTCACATCATAATGATTCATTTCTGCCTGTATTACAAGTTCAAAATAAAGATGGAATAAATCGTTTTCAGATTCTGATAACAGGATATCCTGATTATATTTTAAATAATCAACCATCTCGATAATTCCCTGCATCACTCGCCTTGTCTGATAGGAAGCCTCCATAATAGCCCCGATACAGAGACTGTCGTCTTTTTGCATGAGTTTTATGTATTCATCAAGATATCCTTTTTTTGTAAGGCTTGTACTGTTATTAACCTCCCAGTTTTCTGCCATATGTACCATATCAAGCGGTTTAAAGTTGTCCATCCTCGTAAACCCCTGTCCATCGATACGCATCTGACTGCAGAGCATGGTATAGTCGTTATATTCCGTTTCCACAAACGTATGGAACTGTCTTACCAGATTTTTAAATCCAGCATACATCTCAAGCAGCATCTGCCGCTGCTTTAATGCAGCACGAAGAAGCGTGCCTCTCATACTCTCCTGCCCATTTAATGCATTGATCAGATCATCTGCTGTATTGTATGGAAAAACTGCAAGCACAGAATCTTCTCTCGCAATATAATCGCACAAAAACCGGTCTTTTTCCGAGACACCGATCACACTTTCTTTGTTCAGAACAATCCTCGCATAGGAATTTCTCTGTACGACCGAACCTTCTAAAATTAAATACCATGCTTTTACTTTTTCTTTTTGTTTTGCAATGATCTGATTTTTCTGTACTTTAATCGTTTCCATATATCCTGTCTCCTGTCAGCTTTTCACGCTGCAACACTTTTTGTTTTACACCGCCATTATTTTTTGTTTTTCTTAATTTTTAACAATTCATCTAGCAGACATTTTGCTGCTTCGTCCTTACTCATAAGTGCAAGTTCTTTTTCCCAGTCTTCTGTAATCAGAGTCAGCACATTGGTATCACCAGCAAATCCGGCTCCCTGCTGTTTTAAATTATTTGCAGCGATCATATCAAGATTTTTCTTTTTGCGTTTTGCCCTGGAATTTTCCAACATATGCTCTGTTTCCATGGAAAATCCACATAAGACCGTATTGCCTTTATTTTTTCCGAGTTCTGCAAGAATATCCGTCGTTTTTTCCAGTGTGAGTGATAACTCACCTTCTGATTTTTTAATTTTCTCATCTGCGGTATGCGCCGGTGTGTAATCGGCCACTGCCGCAGCCTTTACGATAATGTCCTGTTCTTTTGCACATTCCATGACCGCCTGATACATATCTTTTGCAGATGTTACGGGAACCGTTTTTACAAACATCGGCGGTTCTAATGCCGTCCTGCCTGTAACCAGTGTCACTTCTGCACCTCTTAACATTGCGTTCTTTGCTATGGCATACCCCATCTTTCCGGTAGAATGATTTGATATAAAACGTACCGGGTCGATTGCTTCCTGTGTCGGTCCTGCTGTTACCAGTACTTTCAGTCCCTGCATATTCTTCTCAAATGCCAGTTCCCTTAAAACATACTCCACCAGCGTTTCTTCAGACGGAAGTTTTCCATCACCGGTATCACCATTTGCAAGCATGCCGCATACCGGATCTATCATCTCATACCCATGCCGCTTCAGTTTTTCCAGATTCTCCTGCACGATCGAATTGTGATACATATTATGATTCATCGCCGGTGCAACCAGTACTTTACAGGTACATGCCATCACTGTCGTAGTCAGCATATCATCCGCAATCCCGTTTGCTATCTTACCAATCACATTTGCAGTTGCCGGTGCAAGTAATACAAGATCTGCCTGCTTTGCCAATGCAACATGTTCCACCGAAAATTCAAAATTACGGTCAAATGTATCAATCAGACATTTATTGCCGGTCAGTGTTTCAAATGTTGTTGCTGTAATAAAGTTTGTTGCATTCTGTGTCATCAGAACATGTACGTTACAATGCATTTTCTTTAGCATCCGCGCCACATTCGGCATCTTGTATGCTGCAATCCCTCCTGTTACACCAAGAAGTACTGTCTTTCCCTGAAGCATTTTATTTTCCTCCTGCTCTCGTTCTTTTACGATACGATGCTTTTTAAAAATATTTTATACTGTTTTTGTATATTTCGCAACAAAAGATTTCATGCGACAAATTACATGCAATTTTCTATGACAAAAAAGAGACATGATAATATCATGTCTCTTTTCATACGTGCGCGAGAAGATTCGAACTCCCGACACCTTGGTCCGTAGCCAAGTGCTCTATCCAGCTGAGCTACGCACACATATTTACTTAACACTATAAATCATAGTGTAATGCCGGCGACCGGAATCGAACCGGTACTGTGTCACCACAACAGGATTTTAAGTCCTGCGCGTCTGCCAGTTCCGCCACGCCGGCATGAATGGGACCTACAGGGCTCGAACCTGTGACCCTCTGCTTGTAAGGCAGATGCTCTC
>OIAY01000669.1_pt1 | contig 10135 bp, 8 predicted proteins | sample 1580831 | NCBI WGS metagenome assembly OIAY01 (sample SAMEA3882522, study PRJEB24775) | human gut metagenome | biome: human-associated habitat; feature: intestine environment; material: feces | place: Netherlands | collected 2009/2010 | reverse complement strand
CCGGCTCCTTGAGCTCGATGCCTTCCTTGACGCCCAGGCGGGAGCAGAAGTGGCCGGCCGCGGTGTTACGCAGCACGATCTCGAGCGGGAACATCGTGACCTTCTTGACCAGCTGGGAGGTCTCGCCCACGCGTGCCACCAGGTGGCTGTCGATGCCGCGCTTCTTGAGCAGATCGAAGATCAACGTGGTGATGAGGTTGTTCAGCCTGCCCTTGCCGGCGAAGTCTTCCTTCTTTTCGCCGTCACCTGCGGTAGCGGAGTTCTTGTATTCGACCCAGAGGACCTCCGGATCGTCAGTTGCGTACAGTTGCTTGGCTTTGCCCTCGTAGAGCTTTTCCAACTTCTCCATTACTCGCCTTTCCTGGTGTGTGGGAGGTAGATAGTTTGGTGAACTTGACGGTTAACAAGATACCAACGGGAGGCTACAATCGCGCGACTTTTGGGCGCGTTCCGGCAGCCTCGTCTCAGCATCCGGCGATAGCCGTCAAACGATTGCGATGTCGAGCGATTCGGCCACGTTCCCGGCTTTGGCGCGCGCATCCGCCTCGTTGCCGCCGATGGCCAGCGCGACTGCCATGCGTCGGTGCCCATGCACTTCCGGCTTCGCGAAGACACGCAGGTCGGTACCCGGTTCGGCGAGCGCGGCGGCGACGTTGCGGAATTCCGCTTCGCCATCGCCTTGGACGACGATCGCATGGCTTGCCGCGACGGTGCCTTGCGGAATCGACAGGGCGACATGTTCCTGTGTGATCGGCAGGCCGAGGATCGCGCGCGCGTGCAATGCGAATTCGCTCAACCGCTGGGAAGCCATGGTGACCATGCCGGTATCGTGCGGACGAGGGGAGACCTCGTTGAACAGCACGTTTCCGTCGGTCAGCACGAACAGTTCGACGCCGAACACGCCCCAGCCTTTTTCGCCGGAAGCCTGGGCCTTCGCCACCAGACCTTCCACGGCGGTTCGCGCGATGTGCTGCGCCTGTTCGAGCACGTCCGGCGTGAAGGTGGCCGGCTGCCAGGATTCGCGGTAGTCGCCGCTTTCCTGACGCTGTCCGATCGGAGCGCAGGTCACGATGCCGGCGCTGGAGCTGACGGTCAGTACGGTCAGCTCGTAGTCGAGCGGGGCGAGCGCCTCCACGATCACGCGTGACACGTCGCCTTCGTCGTGTGCGCGGCGGCCTTCCTGCGCTTCCGTCCATGCGGCGTCGATCGCATCCGCGGAACGTACCACGGACTGTCCGTGGCCGGAGGAGCTCATGATCGGCTTGACCACGCATGGATAGCCGACGATTTGCGCGCCCTCACGTAGTTCTTCCAGAGAGCCGGCGAAACGGTACGGGGTGGTCGGCAGTCCCAGTTCCTCGTGTGCGAGCACGCGCAGGCGTTCGCGATCCATGCAGATCGCCGCGATTTCGGCGCTTGGCACCACCTGCGCGCCACGTGCTGCGGCGGCCGCAAGCTCGGAAGTGGCTATCGCCTCGACCTCCGGCACGATGATGTCCGGCTGGATTTCGTCGAACAGCGCGCGCAGCTGGTCCGCGTTGGCCATGTCGAGCACGCGGTATTCGTGCGCCACCTGTTGTGCCGGCGCGCCGGCGTAGGAATCGGCCGCGCACACCCATGCGCCGAGTCTCATCAGTTCGATGGTGACTTCCTTGCCCAGCTCGCCGGAGCCAAGGAACAGAACACGGGTCGGATGCTTGCCAAGCGGAGTGCCGAGGGCACGATTCTCTTCAGTCATGACTTCTATTGTGCCATCGGCGTAGGATGGAACGCATGTCCGAGAATGAGAAGAATGAAACGCAACCCCCCCTGACCATTGCCATGGTGGTCGACACGTCGGGGAATCGGGGCAATGGCACCTCGAATTCGGCGTTGCAGTGGGCGCAGGAGCTGGAGCGCCAGGGGCATCATGTCCGTTTGGTGGGCATCGGCGCGCCCGAATATCCCGCGCGCGTCAATCATGTGCCGTTGGTCAGCTGGGTGGCGAAGAAGCAGCAGATGCAGTTCGCCGAGCCGAGCGACACGCTGTTTCGCAAGGCGTTCGATGGTGTGGACGTGGTGCATATCTACACGCCGTTCCGTTTCGGCCAGCATGCCTGCAAGGTCGCCAAACAGATGGGCATCGCCGTTACGGCCGGCTACCACGTGCAGCCGGAGAACGTCACGTATTCCGCGGGGCCTTTGAAATATGTGCCCGGCATCGACTCGTTCATCTACTGGCTGTTCGACATATGGCTGTACCGCAAGATCGACCATGTGCATGTGCCGACCGAATTGGGTGCGAGCCTGCTGCGCTCGCATGGATACAAGTCGAAGCTGCATGTCATCTCCAACGGCTACGAATCGCGGTTCACGCCGAAGCGGCAGCGCAAGGCGGACGAGCCGTCGCCGGTGCCGTTCCGTATCGTCGCGTCGGGACGACTGACCAATGAGAAGAACCATGTCGCGTTGATCCGGGCGATCGCCCGCTGCCGTCACGCGCAGGACATCGAATTGGTGATCGCCGGCACCGGGCCGCTTAAGAAGAGGTTGCAGCGTATGGCCGGACGGCTGTTGTCTCGTCCGGCTTCGATCGGATTCCACCGGAATGCCGACATGCCGGCGTTGCTGCGTTCCGGCAATCTGCTGGTGCATCCGTCGATCGCCGATCTCGAATCGGTGAGTGTCATCGAAGGCATGGCCGCCGGTCTGGTGCCGGTGATCGCCTCGTCGTCGCTGAGCGCGGCCGGCCAGTTCGCGCTGCTGGACGAATCGTTGTTCCCCGTGGACGATGTGGACGCGCTGGCCCGTCGTATCGACTGGTGGATCGACCATCCGGCGCAGCTCGCCAAGTGGGGCGGCACCTACGCCGAACATACGAAAACCAATTATTCGGTGGAATCGTCCGTACGTAAGTTCGTCGCGATGGAACGTGAGGCGATCGCCGATAACCGTCGCTGAATGGCGCCTGCCGCAATCGCAATACAATCGTTATACATAAGCGAAAAGCCGGGAGCGATTTCCCGGCTTTCCTTGTTTTGCGGACTGTCTTTTACAGCAGTGCGACCAGCTCGTCCACCTGCTCGTCGGTCGTGGCCCAGCTGGTGCAGATGCGCATCACGGTATGCGTGTCGTCCGCCTTTTCCGTGAAGCCGAGACGGACGTCGCGTTGCAGACGTTCGGAGGTCTCGTTGTCGAGCGTGACGAAGATCTGATTGGTCGGCGCATCGAAAGTCAGCGTGTAGCCACGTTCCACCAGCACCTTGCGGATACGGTCCGCGGCATCGTTGGCGTGGCGGGCGATGCGCAGGTACAGGCCGTCGGTGAACAACGTGTCGAACTGCAGTCCCAGCAGCCATCCCTTGGCCAGCAGCGCGCCATGCTGCTTGACGATCGTCACGAAATGCTTTGGCATGTTGCCGTGCGTGAACACCACGGCCTCGCCGAACATCGCGCCCACCTTGGTGCCGCCGATATAGAACACGTCGGCGAGACGCGCGATGTCCTCGATCGTCACGTCGTTGCCGGTGGCGGTCAGCGCGTAGCCGAGACGCGCGCCGTCGATGAACAACGGCATGTCGTACTTCGTGCAGACCTTGCGGATCGCCTCGAGCTCGGCCAGCGTGTACAGCGTGCCGTATTCGGTGGCCTGCGAAATGTACACGCAGCCGGGGAACACCATATGCGTGTAGTTGCCGTCCGCGTAGAACGTGGCGCAGTATTCGTCGAGTTCATCCGCGTTGATTTTGCCGTCATGGTGGGGGAGCGTGAGCACCTTGTGGCCGGTGAATTCGATAGCGCCCGCCTCATGCACGTTCACATGTCCGGTGGTGGCCGCCACCACGCCCGCATACGGCGGGGTGATGGCGTCGATGACGACCTGGTTGGTCTGAGTGCCGCCGACGAGGAAGAAGATTTCGGCGTCCGGGCATGCGCAGGCCTCGCGGATTTTGGCTTTGGCGCTTTCGCAGACGTCGTCGGTGCCGTAGCCGGGATACTGGTTGGGCGCGGTTTCGGCGAGACGGGCGATGATTTCCGGCGTCGCGGCGCAGGAGTAGTCGTTTTCGAAAGACAGCATGGTCGTTCCTTTTGTTGTGGGTTGCTTGCGATCGGGAAAGTCTGGTTCCGCGCGTTCGGCCTCCGCGGATAGCAAAAAACCTCGGAATTTCTTCCGAGGTTTCACCGGGGTGGCTAACGCGGCTCGAACGCGCGACCTTCTGAACCACAATCAGATGCTCTACCAACTGAGCTATAGCCACCATGTTCTCACTTCCATGCGGAAGCGCAACGAATGGATACTATACACGATTTTTTGGATGTGCGCGCGTCGGCGTGTTGCGCTTTCGGCTGCCATGTGATGTTCATTATGTGAACGGAATGTTACGCACTTGATGGATGGGTGCCTAATTTGTAGGCAATTCCAACGGAAGATGTCACGACGGGGTCGGCAGAAAGCCGGTCCCGTTTTGTTTTCCTCGGAAATGACTTCCATGGAAACGTGATTGAGAAAAGAGGAAACGATAATGCAGAAGATCAAGGCATTTGGTGATTGGCTCACCAAATGGTTCACCGTGATCGTGATCGTATGGGCCGTGTTCAACTACTTCGTGCCGCAAACCAGCCTGTGGGGCAAGTCCTACACCGGATACTTCCTGGGCATCGTGCTGTTCGGCATGGGCCTGACGCTGACGCTCGACGATTTCAAACGTATCCTCACCCAGCCGCTGATGGTCGTCGTCGGCACGGTGGCCCACTTCGTGATCATGCCGTTGGTGGCCGTGCTGCTGTGCTGGATCTTCCGTCTCGATGGCCCGCTTGCCGTGGGTGTGATTCTGGTCGGTTGCTGCCCGTCCGGCACCTCATCCAACGTGATGAGCTATCTGAGCCGTGGCGACGTGGCGCTCGACGTGTCCATCGGCATCCTGTCCACGCTGTGCGCGCCGTTCATGATTCCTCTGCTGATGCAGTGGCTCGCCTCCCAGTATGTGACCGTGCCGGTCGAGTCCCTGTTCCTCAACGCGGTCAAGGTGGTGCTGTTCCCGATCGCGCTCGGTGTGATCTGCCACGCCATCTTCAAGGAGAAAATCGAGAAGGTCACGGTGGCGCTGCCGATCGTGTCCCAGGTCGCCATCCTGCTCATCATCGGCGTCGTGGTCGCAGCCAATGGTCCGAAGCTGTTCGTGGCATCCTCGCTGCTTGCCATCCCGGTGGTCATCCTGCACAACCTGTGCGGCTACGCGCTGGGCTTCGGCTTCTCCAAGCTCATGTACAAGGTGTATCCGAAGGGCTTCCGCTACGCGCAGCAGAAGGCCATCACCTTCGAGGTCGGCATGCAGGATTCCGCTTTGGGCGCCACGCTGGCCCTGAGCTCCTTCGCGTCCAACCCGCTTGCCGCCGTGCCGTCCACCTTCTTCAGCGTATGGCACAACATCTCCGGTTCGGTGCTGTCCAGCTGGTGGCGCGAGCACGATGACAAGCATCAGATCCACCCGGATTCCGACAATGGCGAGAAGGGTTCCGCGGCCAAGGCTTCGGAAGCCGGGGACGCCGTCAAGGATGAGTCCGAGGAAACGGTCAACGCCTGAATGTGATTCGTGGCATCGGCCAGGCAGCCTCTGAACCGTACAGAACGGTTCAGAGGCTGTTCTGTTTTGACCTGTTTTTCCATGGCGATGTTAGATTGTGTTGCTTTGCGCTGAAGTTCGGTTAAGTATTGAAAATATTGGGATTTAGGGGTGTTTTGCCCCGTGTCATATGTTCGTTTGCGGTATACTAAAGGTGAAGGCCGGAGTTGCAGATCGGTCGAGAATTCGTCAGGTCGCAATGAAGCGCCGATGGCCGTGAGGCCCATGCGCAACGCCTTCAAGATATAACTGAAGAACAACCGAATATAGCGATTCGAGATGGCGGCATAGGCAGTACGGCGAGGACGCCGGGCCGCATGGGGTTATGAAAAGACTCAGAGGTTTGAAGCGATGCGCGCAAGGTGGCGCGTGGGAGAGTGGCTCCGATGCCAGGATGGCGTCGGAGCCACTCTTCGTATAACGGCCGTTGCTGTCGCGACACGATTATCCAGCATTGTCCGGCAGACCTGTATACTGGTAATTCGTGTGTGCCAACGGCATGCCTTATGTAACAGGCGTGCGGGTTGGGATATCCCGGAACTCGATTGCATCACGCGCAGCAATGCGGCGGTGAGAGAGGGACGGGCCATCGGGCCGGTGGACTGTGGCTATCTTTACGATTCAGTGTCGTGGAGTGTGGGTGCAGTGCGGCGGTCACACGAAACCAAGAGAAACCACTGAATCGGAGAATTCAAGTTGCCTACTATTGAACAGCTCGTCCGTAAGGGACGTCAGGCAAAGCCGAAGAAGTCCAAGACTTTGGCACTGAAGGGAAGCCCGCTGCGTCGTGGCGTGTGCACCCGTGTTTACACCACCACCCCGAAGAAGCCGAACTCGGCTCTGCGTAAGGTTGCTCGTGTGCGCCTGTCCTCGGGCATCGAAGTCACCGCCTACATTCCGGGCGAAGGCCACAATCTGCAGGAGCACTCCATCGTGCTCGTGCGCGGCGGCCGTGTGAAGGATCTCCCGGGTGTGCGTTACCACATCGTGCGTGGCGCGCTCGATACCCAGGGTGTCAAGGACCGTAAGCAGGGTCGTTCCCTGTATGGAGCAAAGAAGGCGAAGTAAGAGATATGTCACGTAAAGGACCTTCCAAGAAGCATCAGCTGCTGCCGGATCCGATCTACGGTTCCACCGTTGTGGCACAGCTCATCAACAAGATTCTGCTTGACGGCAAGAAGTCGATCGCCGAGGACATCGTCTACAGCGCTCTCGACATGGTCAAGGAGAAGACCGACCAGGAGCCGGTCGCCGTTCTCAAGCGCGCTCTGGACAACATCCGTCCGTCCCTCGAGGTTCGCTCCCGCCGTGTCGGTGGCGCTACCTACCAGGTCCCGGTCGAAGTGAAGCCGGGCCGCGCCAACACGCTGTCCCTGCGCTGGCTCACCGACTTCTCCCGCGCCCGTCGCGAGAAGACCATGGCTGAGCGTCTGGCCAACGAAATCCTCGATGCCTCCAACGGCCTCGGTGCTTCTGTCAAGCGCCGCGAGGATACTCATAAGATGGCAGAGGCCAACAAGGCCTTCGCTCATTACCGCTGGTAATTAGTCGAGAACGAGAGTTAAGGAACAATCATGGCACTAGACGTGCTCAATGATCTCAACCAGATCCGTAACATCGGCATCATGGCTCACATCGATGCCGGTAAGACCACCACGACCGAGCGTATTCTTTACTACACCGGTAAGACCCACAAGATCGGTGAGGTTCATGAGGGCGCTGCCACCATGGACTGGATGGTTCAGGAGCAGGAGCGTGGCGTAACCATTACCTCCGCTGCTACCACGTGCTTCTGGAACAAGGACGGTAAGGACTACCGCATCCAGATCATCGACACCCCGGGCCACGTTGACTTCACCGCCGAGGTCGAGCGCTGCCTGCGCGTCCTCGATGGCGCTGTCGCCGTCTTCGACGCCGTTGCCGGCGTTCAGCCCCAGTCTGAGACCGTTTGGCGTCAGGCTTCTACCTTCAACGTCCCCCGCATCGCCTTCATCAACAAGTATGACCGCGTGGGCGCTGACTTCTTCAACGCTATCGAGACCATGAAGGATCGTCTCGACGCTAACGCCGTGGCCGCTCAGGTCCCGATGGGCGCCGAGGACAACTTCTGGGGCGTCATCGACCTGGTCACCATGACTGCATGGGACTTCAAGGCCGACGACAAGGGCATGACCTACCCCGAGCCGATGGACGAGATCCCGGCTGAGTTCGCCGACATCGCTGCCACCAAGCGCGAGGAGCTCCTCGACGCTGCTGCCAGCTTTGACGACGAGCTCATGGAGAAGATCCTCATGGAGGAGGACTTCACCGTCGAGGAGCTCAAGGCTGCTCTGCGCAAGGGCGTTCTGGCCAACGAGCTCAACCTCGTCTTCGTGGGCTCCGCCTACAAGAACAAGGGCGTCCAGGAGCTGCTCGACGCTGTCGTCGACTACCTGCCCAGCCCGCTCGACGTTGAGGCCGTCACCGGTACCGATCCGGACACCGGCGAGGAGATCCAGCGTCATCCTTCCTTCGACGAGCCCTTCTCCGGCCTGGTCTTCAAGATCATGACCGACCCGTTCGTCGGTAAGCTCACCTATGTCCGCGTTTACTCCGGCCGTGCCGAGTCCGGCTCCTACGTGGTCAACGCCTCCAACGGTCAGCGCGAGCGCCTCGGCCGCATCCTCGAGATGAACGCTGCCGAGCGTATCGACCGTGACGACGCTGCCGCCGGCGACATCGTCGCTTGCGTCGGCTTCAAGAACTCCACCACCGGTGACACCCTGTGCGCCGAGGGCAAGGAGATCGTCCTCGAGAAGATCGAGTTCGCTAAGCCCGTTATCGACGTTGCCATCGAGCCCAAGACCAAGGCCGAGCAGGACAAGATGTCCCTGGCTCTGACCAAGCTCGCCGAGGAGGACCCGACCTTCCAGGTGTCCACCAACCACGAGACCGGCCAGACCATCATCGCCGGCATGGGCGAGCTGCACCTCGAGATCATCGTCGACCGTCTGCTCCGTGAGTTCAAGGTTGACGCTAACGTTGGTAAGCCCCAGGTTGCCTACCGCGAGACCGCTGGTCACGACGTCGAGAAGGCTGAGGGCAAGTTCGTCCGTCAGTCCGGCGGTCGCGGTCAGTACGGCCACGCCGTCATCAAGCTCGAGAAGATGGAGGAGGGCTTCGGCTACGAGTTCGTCAACGCTATCGTCGGCGGCGTCGTGCCCAAGGAGTACATCCCGTCCATCGACAAGGGCATCCAGGAGGCCCTGAACACCGGTGTTATCGCCGGCTTCCCGGTCCTCGACGTCAAGGTCACCCTGTTCGACGGTTCTTACCACGAGGTCGACTCCTCCGAGGCCGCCTTCAAGATCGCCGGTTCCATGGCAATCAAGGACGCTCTCAAGAAGTCCGATCCGCAGCTGCTCGAGCCGATCATGGCTGTCGAGGTCGAGACCCCCGAGCAGTACATGGGCGACGTTATGGGCAACCTCTCCGGTCGCCGCGGCAAGATCGAGGGCATGGAGGATCGCAAGAACAGCAAGCTCATCCGTGCCAAGGTGCCGCTGGGCGAGATGTTCGGTTACGCTACCGACCTTCGCTCCCAGACCCAGGGCCGTGCATCCTACACGATGCAGTTCGACTCTTATGAGCCCGCGCCCAAGTCCATCGTGGACGAGGTCATGAGCAAGAACGCCTAAGTTCGAGCTCCCTGTTACGTAATCCGCGAGAACATCTCTCGCACTCTTTGGAGGTTTAAGTTGGCTACCCAGAAGATCCGCATTCGCCTCAAGGGCTATGATCACGAGGTCGTCGATCAGTCCGCGAAGCTCATCGTCGAGACCGCTCAGAAGACCGGCGCTCGCGTTTCCGGTCCTGTCCCCCTGCCCACCGAGCGCAACCTGTACACGGTTATCCGCTCGCCGCACGTGAACAAGGACTCCCGTGAGCAGTTCGAGATGCGCACCCACAAGCGCCTCATCGACATCGTGGACCCGACCCCCAAGGCCGTGGACTCCCTGATGCACATCGATCTGCCTGCGGACGTCAACATCGAAATCAAGCTGTAAGGGAGGAGGAAGCATTATGTCTAATCGCAAGGCTCTGCTGGGCAAGAAGCTCGGCATGTCCCAGGTGTGGGACGAGAACGGCTTCTTCGTGCCCGTCACTCTTGTCGACGTGTCCACCAACGTGGTGACCGCTGTGAAGACCGAGGAATCTGACGGCTACAAGGCTGTCCAGCTCGGCTACGGCGCCATCGATCCCACCAAGGTGACCAAGCCGCTGGCTGGCCACTTTGCTAAGGCCGGTGTCACCCCGCGTCGCCACCTCGTCGAGGTGCGCACCGACGACGTCGATCAGTTCGAGGCCGGCCAGGAACTGGCCGCTGACCTGTTCGAAGAGGGTGCTGAGGTCGACGTGACCGGCACCACCAAGGGTAAGGGCTTCGCCGGTACCATCAAGCGTTGGGGCTTCAAGTCCTACCGCCGTACTCACGGTTCTCACAAGAACGAGCGCCGTCCCGGTTCTGTGGGCGCATGCGCCACTCCGAGCCG
>OIAY01000666.1_pt1 | contig 10187 bp, 10 predicted proteins | sample 1580831 | NCBI WGS metagenome assembly OIAY01 (sample SAMEA3882522, study PRJEB24775) | human gut metagenome | biome: human-associated habitat; feature: intestine environment; material: feces | place: Netherlands | collected 2009/2010 | reverse complement strand
CCTCGATGAAGTAGCCAAACACATGGTTATAGCCGATCTTCAGCTTGGGGATGCCGGTCTCCTGCCGCAGGCGGGCTTCCAGCTGGGCCAGCACACCCTTGGTGTTGTCGCGGATGGAGCGCAGCTCGTCCACCTCGGCATGGTAACCCTTGGCAATGACACCGCCATCCTTGAGGGTCGAGGGGGCTTCCGGGTCCACGGCTGCATAAATTTTCTGCTTGATATCGTCCAGCGCATCAATTTGTGCGGACAGCTCTGCCAGCTCCGGACAGTTGCAGCTCTCCGCCTGCTGCTTGAGGCTGGGCAGGCGGTCACAGGTCTGCGCCATCGCGTAAATCTCTTTGGGGGTGGCCGAGCCATAGACCGTGCGAGTCATCAGGCGCTCCAGGTCCGAAATATAATGCAGCTCTTCGATCAGATCGCCACGCTGCACCGTCTGGTGCACCAGACTCTCCACCGCATTCAGGCGGCGGTTGATCGCCGCACTGGACACCAGCGGCTGCTCGATCCAGCTGCGGAGCATCCGTTTGCCCATGGCAGTGCTGGTTTTGTCCAGCACCCAAAGCAGTGTTCCCCGCTTTTCACGGCCGCGCAGCGTCTCCGTCAGTTCGAGATTTGCCCGGGTGACCGGAGAAAGGCGCATAAACTGTGCCTCATTGTAGCTGATGACGGTTTTCAGGCGCTCCACACCTTTGATCTGGGTATCATGGAGATATTCCAGCAGTGCCGCCATGGCAAAGCGAACCAAACCTTTCGGGGCAATGCCCGTCTGCGCCGCCCAATCACGGCCAAACTGATTTTCCAGTGCAATGGAGACAAGACCCGGTGCGTAGCGCTCCTCTTCCACCAGTTCCACGGAGCAGGTCATATTTTTCTTGATGTAGGTTGTGATCTCCCGGCAGTCCAGCAGCCCCGGGTTCATCAGTACTTCGCTCGGGTGATAACGGCAGAGCTCCGTAATAACAGCCGGGGCAATTTTGCTCTGCTTGAGCTCGGTGATGTGGGCCGTACCGGTAGAAACATCCGCAAAGCAGAGGCCCGCCGCGCCATCTTTGAGGAAGATGCTGGCAATGTAGTTGTTGCGGTCGTCCTGCAGCATACTGCTCTCAATGACCGTTCCAGGTGTGACCACCCGGATAATATCACGTTTGACAAGACCTTTTGCCTTGGCCGGGTCTTCCACCTGCTCACAGATGGCGACTTTGTAACCCTTGGCAATGAGGCGGGCCACATAGCCCTCATAGCTGTGGAATGGCACGCCGCACATGGGGGCACGCTCCTCCAGACCGCACTGCTTGCCCGTCAGGGTCAAGTCCAGCTCTTTGGAGGCTGTCAGTGCATCGTCAAAAAACATCTCGTAAAAATCGCCGATGCGGTAAAAAAGAATCTCGTCTTTGTGCTGCTTTTTGATTTCAAGGTATTGCTGCATCATGGGCGAAAGCTCCGCCATGGCCGTTCACCGTCCTCCCCGTTTTCTGCATTGCTTGCTGCAATCTCGCCCGGTTTGTGGGCAAAAACCGCCTTTTGCAAGCAAAACGCGGCCTGCAAAGCACAGCCGCGTTTCTGATTTTATCGTTCCGCCTTAGTGGCAGCCGCCGCAGGTGGAGCAGCTGCCCGTGCAGGATGTAGAGGGCTCCTGCACCGTCATGGGGTCGCCGCCGTTCATGGCAGTGTTGATGATCGCGTCGATGTAGTTAACGAGGTTTTCGCAATCACGCTTGGCCTCATTGTAAGCCACCATCCCCTCATCAGCCATGATTTTGCCGTACAGGTCGTTGACTTTCTCATTGAGCTCTGCAATGCGGGCATCGTTGCGCTCGCTCTTTCCGATCTCATTGTTCAGATCCATCCGGGCGAGGTTGAACTCCCCGATCATGTTCTGGAGCTCTTCATCCTTATCGTTTGCTTTCCGGGCCTGGTCGAGAACCAGGTAACGGGGGTCGGTCTGAAGTGCCATCGCAGCACGCTTGAAAAGATCAATGCAATCCATTGTAAAAATCTCCTTATTTAAAAATATGATGGAATGTACGTTATTGGGCCAGCTCACCCAGCAGAACAGTGGCCCGGGCACCCGTCAGGTGCACCATGGTATAACTGCCCATGAGGCTGTCGTCCGCGGCAAACTCGACGGTCAGGTTGTTGTCCAACCGGCCGGAGAGGGTTCCGTCGCTGCGGCCATAGCCTTCCACCAGCACCCGGACAGTCTGGCCCACCTGCTGCCGGACCAGATCCATTGCGATCTCGTCCTGCACCTTGAGCAGGCGGGTCATCCGGTCAGTTTTTTCCGCGCGGGGGGTGGGGTCGGGCATTTCCGCTGCCTTGGTGCCGGTGCGCTTGGAGTAGATAAAGGTGAACAGCTGCATGTAGCCGACTTTCTTCACCAGTTCCAGCGTGTCCTGGAAATCCTCCTCCGTTTCCCCGGGGAAGCCCACGATGATATCGCTGGAGAAGGTGATGCCGGGCACGGTCTTGCGGGCGTAGTCGATGAGCTCCAGATACTGCTCCACCGTATAGTGGCGGTTCATCTGCTGCAAAAGCCGGTCGGAACCACACTGCACCGGCAGATGCAGGTGCTTGCACAGCTTCGGCTGGGCGGCGATGGTATCAATGAGCTTATGGCTGGCGTCCTTGGGGTGGCTGGTCATAAAGCGGATCTGGTAATCGCCGGGCACAGCGCAGAGCAGATTGAGCAGATCAGCAAAGTCCACCTGTTCCTCCAGGCCCTTTCCGTAGCTGTTCACGTTCTGGCCCAGCAGAGTGATCTCCTTGTATCCTGCTTCCACCAGCCCCCGGAACTCCGCCAGGATATCGCCGGGCTTGCGGCTCTTCTCACGGCCCCGCACATAGGGTACGATGCAGTAGGTGCAGAAATTGTCGCAGCCGTACATGATAGGCAGCCAGGCGCGGAACTCACTCTCGCGCCGGATGGGGATGTTCTCCACGATGACCGGGCGCTGGGCAGGCTCCATCAGCACGCGCTTATGCTTCTGCAGCTTCTGAGCAATGAGCTGGGGCAGCGTATCGATGCCATCCACGCCAAAGACCAGATCGACATAGGGATAGCTCTTGCGCAGCTTTTCCACCACATGTTTCTGGTTGGCCATACAGCCGCACAGGCCGATCATCAGGCCGCGCTTTTTCTCCTTCAGGCCCTTCAGTGCACCCACATTGCCGAACACGCGCTGCTCGGCGTGCTCACGCACGGCGCAGGTGTTGAAGAGGATGAGGTCTGCATCCTCGGGCTTATCGCACAGGCCGTAGCCGATATCCACCAGCACGCCCTTGATGCGCTCGCCATCGTTGACGTTCTGCTGACAGCCATAGCTGTGTACAAAGGCCAGCGGCGGGGTGTCGTAAGCCGCACGCACCAGCTCCGCAGCCGTTTCGTTGTGTTCAAAGTTAATGTATTCCAATAAAAACCATCCTTATTTTTCAAAAGCTCTTTTTAGTATACCCTCTTTCTGCCATAAGGGCAAGTGGGAAACCGCAAATTTCAGAATCCTTCGGGGCAATTCAGCCTTCTGCCTGCTTTTTGGCGCATGCTTCACACAGGCCGAACAGCACCACAGCGCAGTCCTGCACCACAACATCCTTCTGGCGGCGCACCAGCCTCATCACCTGTTTCTCATCCACATCGGCATCCACTACGCCACCGCAGGCTGTACAGTAGAGGTGGCTATGCCAGCACAGGGTGTGATCAAAACGATCCGCCCTGCCCGGAATGGACACCCGGCGCACCCTGCCTGCCTCCACCAGACTGTTCAGGTTGCGGTAAACGGTGCCCAGGCTCAGGCCCGGGCACTCCGGGGCCGCCTTATCAAAGATCTCTTCGGCGGTGGGGTGGTCGCAAAGTTGCTCCACGGTGCGCAGCACCAGCTCCCGCTGTTTGGAATAACGCATCTTCCTCTCTCCTTCTCTTCCCTTTATACGTTCTCTTCGCCCTTGATCCGCGCCCAATATGCGCGGGAGGCCTGCTCGTTCTTGTTTTCTCCAAAGGTGTAGTATTTTGTATTCTTGAGCACATCCGGCAGATATTGCTGCTCGACCCAGTGGTTGGGGTAATCGTGGGCATACTTGTAATTCTGGCCCTTTACCAGCGCATCCTCGCCGTCATAGTGCTTGTTCTGCAGCTGGCGGGGAATGGGCCCGGTGCGCCCGGCCTGCACATCCGCAATGGCGGCGTTGATGGCATCATGGGCACTGTTGGATTTTGGGCTGGTCGCCACCAGCACAACTGCATCCGCCAGGGCCAGCCGCGCTTCGGGCAGGCCCACCGCGTTGGCGATATCCACCGCCGCCTTGACGATGGGGATGATCTGCGGGTAGGCAAGGCCCACATCCTCGCAGGCGCACACCATGAGCCGACGGCAGGCAGAGGGCAGATCCCCGGCTTCCAGCAGCCGGGCCAGATAGTGGAGCGCTGCATCCGGGTCGGAGCCGCGCATGGATTTCTGGTAAGCCGACACGATATCATAGTGGTCATCGCCGTCCCGGTCGTACCGCATGGCAGTGCGGCGGGTGACCTGCTGGATCATGTCCAGCGTGATGTGTTTTCCCTCCGGTTCGGGAGCCGCCGCCGTCACTGCAAAATCAAGGCAACCCAGTGCCTTGCGCAGATCGCCGCCCGCGCTCTCGGCAAGATAGGCACAGGCATCGTCCTCCATCCGGATGGGCGTACCCTCGCTCTCTGAAAGCTTTTTCAGGGCGTTCCGCAGCCCCTGCTCCACATCTGCAGCTGTCAGCGATTTAAACTCGAACACGGTGCAGCGGGAAAGCAGTGCATTATAAATGTAAAAATATGGGTTCTCAGTGGTGGAGGCGATCAAGGTCACAGTTCCGTCCTCAATGCACTCCAGCAGGCTTTGCTGCTGCTTCTTGTTCAGATACTGGATCTCATCGAGGTACAGCAGGATGCCCCCCGCCCCGGCCAGTGTGCCGATATCCTTGAGCACTGCCTTGATATCCCCCGTGCCGCAGGAAGTGCCGTTGAGCTTGTGCAGCGTCATGCCGCTGTTCTCGGCAATGATGCGGGCCACGGTGGTCTTGCCAGTGCCGGACGGGCCGTAAAAGATCATGTTGGGGATGCGGCCGCTCTCGATGGTGCGGCGGAACACCCGCCCCGGGGCCAGCAGATGCTGCTGGCCGCAGACTTCGGCCAGCGTTTTGGGGCGCATACGCTGCGCCAGCGGTTCATTCATCGGGCGTTCCCTCCTGTACTGCCCTGCTGTTCTGCATGGGCCTTATATAAAAATAGTATACCTCATTTTTACACGAACAGCAAGAGCAATAATGAAAATCATTCTCAGATGGATGCCACAAACCCCATTTACAAAAAAGTCGAAACATGCTATTATCATAGTACATTTACGGGAAACGAGGGGTTCAGATGAAGAAAGCTGCTGCGGCAGAAGATCTCTCTGCCAAAAAGGAGCTGGCGCTCCAGGTCATCGACCGGCTGAAAACAGAATATCCGGATGCAGCCTGCACGCTGGATTACGACCACGCCTGGCAGCTGCTGGTCAGTGTCCGGCTGGCGGCTCAGTGCACCGATGCCCGGGTGAACATTGTGGTACAGGACTTGTTTGCAAAATACCCCAATGTAGCAGCGTTGGCTGCGGCAGAGCCCGATGAGATCGAAGCCATTGTCAAGCCCTGTGGGCTGGGCCGTAGCAAGGCCCGGGATATCTCGGCCTGTATGCGGGTACTGCGGGATAAATACAACTGCAAAGTGCCCACCACCTTTGAAGAGCTGCTGGCACTGCCCGGCGTGGGCCGCAAGAGCGCCAACCTGATCATGGGTGATGTGTTCTGCAAGCCCGCCATCGTCACAGACACCCACTGCATCCGGCTGTGCAATAAAATCGGACTGGTGGATGGCATCAAGGAGCCGCAGAAGGTGGAGATGGCCCTATGGAAGATCATTCCGCCGGAGGAAGGCAGTGACCTGTGCCACCGCTTTGTGATGCATGGCCGTGCTGTCTGCAATGCCCGCAAACCCGAATGTGAAAAGTGCTGTCTGAACGACATCTGCCGGTACGCGGCAGAAAATGCCGTTCCCACAAAAGAAACCAAGGAGGCTTCTGTATGATCACTTTGTCTATCCTGATTGTCCTTGCCCTGATCTGCGCTCTGGTGGGCGTGCTGATGGGCCTGTTCTCTCTGATCGGCCTGCTGGCTTCCCTGCTCGTGGGCGTGCTGGTAGGCGCTCTGGCCGGTCACATCGCCAACCGCTTTATGGGCACCCAGACCTCCACCGGCCGCAACATCGTGCTGGGCATTCTGGGCAGCTTTGTGGGCGAGTTCCTGTTCGGCCTCATCGGCATCCATGCCACCGGCAGCATCAGCTCCTTTGTTATCTCGGTACTGGGTGCCTGCGTCTGCATCTGGGTGGATAACCGACTGTTCCACGATCGTTGACCGGTTTTCTCTGGTTGTTTGTCTTTGCTCTCCCCTCCGGGAGAGCTTTTTTATTTTCAGCCCCTTGACAGTTATATCGTGAAGCGATATAATGCATCCATGATATATCGCATAGCGATACAAAGCGAGGTGATATAATGGATCATCCGGCACTGACGGAATCCACCTACTACATCCTGCTTTCCCTCTATCATCCGCAGCATGGCTACGGCATCATGCAGGAAACCCAGCAGCTCTCCGGCGGAAGGGTACGGCTGGCTGCCGGAACCCTGTACGGTGCCCTGAATGCCCTGTGCGAAAAGGGGTGGATCTCTCCCCTGCCCATGGAAAGCGGAAGCCGCAAAAAAGAATACCAATTGACCTCCGCCGGGCTGAAGGTGCTCAAACAGGAGCTGGTCCGGCTGGAGGAGCTTGCTGCCAATGGCCGCGCCATTTTACAGGAGGAACAGGTATGAGTGAAACAAAAACGCTGCATCGGAATTTCTGGGTCTGGGAATTTGAAAAAGAAGAACGCTGGCTCAACGAAATGGCGCAGGAGGGCTGGGCCCTGCAGAATGCCGGGTTCTGCACCTACACCTTTGAAAAGACGGAACCCGGCCAGTACATCATCCGGCTTGCCATGCTGGACAGTTCCCCGGATTTTGAAAGTTTCATGGAAGAGTTGGAAGCACAGAGCGTTGGGCATTGCTTCAGTTGGGGATATTTCCGCCGCAGCGCCCAGCTAGGTTCCTTTGATATGTTTTCGGATGTGGATTCCCGTATCTCTCACCTGAACAAAATTGGACAGATGGTGAGGCTGCTCTGTCTGGCAAACCTTCTCATCGGCGTTACCAACACCTTCAGCGGTGCATCGCTGGCATGGCTGAACCTGCTTTGCGCCACGTTTTTGGCCTACGGGCTGGGACGTATCAGCAGCAAACGAGAGAGTCTGATGGAAGAACGTCAGCTCCACGAGTGATTTTTTCTCCTTGATGCGCAGGATCTTCAGAGTTTCCAAAAAGTTCATGTTTACCCGCTTGCATTCCGATGCAGGCGGGTATATTATTGTCATCAGCAAATAGTTATCATTTGTTAAGTATTTGTATCTGTTAAGTGATAAGGAGGATTCGTATGCCGCAGAAGAGCGCACCGGAACTGTTCGCCGTGGTCCATTATCTGCATCGGCTGAGCACAGAAGGCAAACGCGGTGCCAAAATGGCACTGGAAAGCTGCCCCAAGTGTCATTTCATCATGCTGGAAGGCGTGCTGATGACCATTGAAGAGCATGGCCAGAATGGCACCATCTATGTTTCCGATCTGGCCGCCGCTGTCAAACAGCCCCTGCCCGCTGTTTCCCGCGCGCTTCGCCAGCTGGAGCAGGATGGACTCATTGAGCGGATCACAGACCCCAATGACCGCCGCAAAACGCTGGTGCGCCCCACGGAAAAGGGGCTGGATGCCAGCCGCCAGGCCGAGGCCGCCATCAGCCGTTACTTTGAGCGGGTCATCTGCCGCATTCCGGAAGAGCAGCGGGAGCAGCTGTTCTCCCTGACCGGTGTGCTGCTGGAGGCTGTGGAAGCGGAAAATGCGGAGCAACAAGCAAAATTGAAGGGAGAAAACGAAAATGGGTAAAATTTTCAAGCAGCTGGCCCGCCACTGGGCCGCCTGCCTTGCCGTGGTGGCTCTGCTGTTCGTGCAGGCCTACTGCGACCTTTCCCTGCCGGATTACACGAGCAAGATCGTGGACACCGGCATCCAGCAGGGCGGCATTGAAAGCCCCCTGCCGGAGACTGTGCGCCAAAGCACACTGGATGCCCTCTCGCTTTTGATGGGCGAAGAGGATGCAGACGCACTGCAGAATGCCTACGGATATTATCTTCAGGACGACGGTGTTCTGAAGCTCCGCAGTGACCTGACCGATGCCGAGCGCACCGCTCTGGAGGAGGCCGTTACCACACCGGATATCGTGCTGTATATGGCGGCGGCGCAGAATGCCAACGCCCCTGCCGGGGATGAAGCGGAAGCCATGACCGCTGCTCCTACGGCAGAAGATCTGGATGCCGTTTGTGCCCAGTTCGCAGCCATGGCCCAGATGCCCGGCTTTTCACGGGAAATGATCCAGCAGCAGCTGGCCAGCGCCATGGAACAGGTGGACGAGACCACCCTTTCCAGCATGGCAAGTCAGGCCACTCTGCTGGTCAGCCTGGAATATGAGGCACAGGGCGTTTCCCATGATGTGCAGATGGTCTACCTCTTCCGTGTGGGCGGCCAGATGCTGGCCCTGACTCTGCTGATGGTGGTCGTTGCCATTCTGGTGGGCCTGATTGCCTCCCGCGTCTCAGCTTCCATCGGCCGGGAGCTGCGCAGAGAGACCTTCTCCTCGGTCATCCATTTTTCCAACGCTGAGATCGAGAATTTCTCCACTGCTTCCCTGATCACCCGCACCACCAACGATATCCAGCAGGTGCAGTTTACCTGTGTCATCCTGCTGCGCATGGTGGCCTACGCTCCCATTCTGGGCATCGGCGGCGTAATGCACGTCACCCAGGGCAATACCGGCCTTGCCTGGATCATCGTGCTGGACGTGGCCGCTCTGCTTCTGCTCATCACGGTTCTGATGAGCGTCGCCATGCCCAAGTTCAAGATCATGCAGACGCTGGTGGACAAGCTGAACCTCGTCAGCCGCGAGATCCTGACCGGCGTGATGCCGGTGCGTGCATTCAGCCGCGAATCCTTTGAGGAAAAGCGTTTTGATGCTGCCAGCCGGGAGCTGATGGGCACCCAGCTGTTCACCAACCGCGCCATGGTGGCCATGATGCCCTTTATGACCCTGATCATGAACGGCACCAGCCTGCTCATCGTCTGGTTCGGCGGCAAGGCCATGGATGCCGGAAATATGCAGGTGGGCGAGATGATCGCATTCATCACCTACACCATGCAGATCGTCATGTCTTTCCTGATGCTGGCCATGGTGGCCGTGATGCTTCCCCGTGCCGGTGTGGCTGCTGACCGTATCGACGAGGTCTGCCGCACCAAGGCTTCCATCCATGATCCCGACGCTGCCGCCGCAAAGCCCGCCCTTGAAAAGAAGGACTGGGATGGCGTGGTCCGGTTCGAGGATGTCAGCTTCCGCTTCCCCGGTGCCGACAGCGACGCGCTGGAGCACATCAGCTTTACCGCAAACCCCGGCGAGACCACAGCCATCATCGGCTCCACCGGCTGCGGCAAATCCACCCTGCTCAACCTCATCCCCCGTTTTTACGATGTGACCGGCGGCAAGGTGACCGCCGTGCAGGTGGACGCTTCTGCCGAGACCCCGGAGCTGGGCGGCAAAGCCGCTGAGACACTGGCTGCGCAGCTGACACAGACCGGCTCCACCACCGGTGTGGACGCCATCACCGGCTCCACCATGACCAGCGAGGCCATCTTTACCGCCATGGACGCCTGCCTTGCGCAGGCGCAGTGATGCTGTAAACCACAGAAACAAAAACTGCCGCACAGTTGTGCGGCAGTTTTTTGTTTTACAGGGTGCTTTGCAGCCGTGCGCCGCTGGCGTACTGGGTGCGGCGGTCCATCTGGTTATCCAGCGGCTGACCGGCGGCATAGCGCCTGAGGTTGTGCGCAAAGATATCCACGATGTTGTCCAGCGTCTTGGGCAGGCTGAAGCCGCCGGTGATATGGGGCGTGATGATCACGTTGGGCTCTGCCCACAAGGGATGCTCCGGCGGCAGCGGCTCGGGGTCCGTCACGTCCAGCCCTGCACCGGAGAGCTGCCCGCTGTGCACCGCCGC
>OIAY01000663.1_pt1 | contig 10234 bp, 4 predicted proteins | sample 1580831 | NCBI WGS metagenome assembly OIAY01 (sample SAMEA3882522, study PRJEB24775) | human gut metagenome | biome: human-associated habitat; feature: intestine environment; material: feces | place: Netherlands | collected 2009/2010 | reverse complement strand
CCGTTGGTGCAGATATTCGTGTATGTATCTGCTCCACAGTTCCTGTCTGCTGTAGCTTGTCCTTCGTCAAAGGCCGTAAGGTATATCCCATCTTGTGCGCTGAACCCAGAACTTGACGTAGTAGTCTTGAAAGTGTAGATAAGGTAGGCGTCCTTACCGTTCGAATCTGTTGTTTTTGTAAAGAACCAACCGTCGTAACCGTTGTAATTGGTCGTTGAACCACGGTCGCAGAATACGCCGACGTCGGTCGTTCCGTTGGTTCCCCGGTTCACCCATTTCACCATGTTGCCCTCCCTGGTAGCGATGTTTTGTGCGAAGTTGAGAGAGGGCGTTTCGCTTCCATCAATTTTCGTAGACGTTCCATTGCGTGTCCAAAGTGGCATCGGGTAGTCTTTCAAAGAGGCACTTGTACCCCAGTAGCCTCCCATGTTGAGAAACTTGCCTGACCCCACGTTGTAGAGGAAATACACTTTGCTCGGGTCGCCGTAGGGGCAGTCCGCGGTGATTCCCTTCTGGAGCTCCTCAAAGGTTTCGCCCGGCAGGTCGCCTAAGCCCTCGTAAGAACTGCTTGAATTTTCGCCGCCCGTTGTGCCGTTACTTTGTGCTGATGCCACATAGGGTGCTGCGGCGAGGAGTGCCGTAGCGATTCCTACACTCCAGCTGCGCCACCATAGGCAGCGTTCGCCGTGTTGTGATTTAGTTGTTCTCATCGTTTTAATGTTCTCTCTTTAGTTAGTAATGATCACTGTTGTTTTTAGTACCTCCATGCTCAGTTCTAACCCAGTTTGTTCGCCGTCAGGTATGGCGACAGGTTGATTCTGACAGGAATGCACAATCTATTTGGGCACAAAATTACTAATCATTGTAAAATTAGGGGGGGTAAAGCGTTAAATAAGATTAAAGCTTTGTTTTTAACTTGCTTTCAACCCCCTGTGTGGCAGATATTTACCATTGTGTCAACGCACAGCCGCCTTTTAGCGGGCGTCTTTTGCTGCAGGTTTTGTCCTGGCGAAGCATGGTTTGTGTTGTGCTGCCTTCCGAAAACAAAAACGTTAAACGTTATAACGTTAATGCGTTATCAAAAAGCAAAAACGTGACAAGGTGACAATGTAACAATGAGAATTGCCATTCCGTTTTTCTCATGACCGTTATGATGACAGAGCAGCCCACGGGGAAACAGGCACGTGTCTGTTTTTTCCCGTGGGCTGCAAATGTTGAATAAGGCGATCGTTGAATCAGATCAACGCAAGTTGCAACTACAGATTGGGTTTCAATCGCAGCGTGTAAGTATGGTCGCCTGAGGTGGGACACTCATATTTCGGCAGGACCACGTCGCCTTGGCAACTGTTGTTGCCCAGTCCGCGCTGCCAATAGTCGATATGGGCAAACACCTGGGGCTTACGCACGAGGTCGTACCAATGGGTGGGTATTTTCCACAGGTCGCTGCCTTCTTTTATCCACTTCGACTCATCGAAGTGAGAGAGCGAGAATGAGGCTTTGCCATCAACCTGGACTGTGAGCGTGAGTCCTTCCTCCTTGTTGCTGAGCAGCAGTTCGCGCAGATCCTCATGGTCGCCGTAGGTCTGTGGGTGGATTTGCTCCTCCACCATATCATCGACCGTGGTGGTGAAACGTCCGAGGTAGGAACCTGTCTTGCGGTCGGAATAGTTGGAGCGCGGACCACGCGCATAGAACTCCACATTCTCAAAGCCTGAAGCCAGTTGCAGGCCGAGACCCAGACGGCGGGTAGGCCCCGAGGGAGAGAAGGTTGTCTCCATGTCAACCGTGGCATCGGGATAGACCGTGTAGCGGATGGTGTACTGGCAGTTTTTGGCATTGCCCTGCACCGTCATGGTGGCGCAGCCCGAAGCATCGTCTTTCGTCAAAGCCTCGATGATTTTTGTTGTGGACGAATTGACACATCCGATCTTTGCGGTACCGGTACTCTCTTTGTCGTTGTCGATGTTTCGGCAACTATTGAAGTCGGGCGCAGCTCCCGAAGCTATCGTGCCATTGGCATTGGTGTGCAGAATCTGCTTGCCCGCATAGGTCCACGCCGTCATCTTGCCGTTGTCGTCGAAAGCCATTCGGAAGTCGTTGCCCTCGGAGTCGTTGCCCGAGACGGAATTGCCGCTGATCGTCAGGGATCCTCCGTTGGACGTGTGAGCAGTCCAGGCTGGGCGCGCGGTCAGGGCAAATTGCTCATCTGCGATATTGTAGCCAGCCTCTGCCCATGCGCAGTCCTCCTTGATGCGCAGTTCGACATTGATGAGATACTCGCTCGCCTCGTCGGTCACGGTCTTCAGCGGCAGGGCGATGCGTGCCGAGGCTCCCGGTGCGATTGCGTCGAAGTGGCCGATAGTAGCCTCCTCCACCAGCCGTCCATCCTTGAACACGCGGAAGGCGAGGTCGTAGCGGTCGGGAGAAATGGTGGTGAAGACATACTTGTTGGTGAGGGAGACTGAGCGCGAGGCCGCGTCGAAGTCGGAGAACGCTACATACTGATAGACCTTCTTCACCTCGGTGAGCTTGGAAGTCCAGGCGCGGTCGGGCGTGATGAGGCCGTTGTTGAGGAAGTTGCCCTGGAAGCCAACTCCAAACAGCGCGATGTCATTGTAGTCGTAGCCCGAGGTCCAATTGTGAAAACCATTCTTGGTCTTGTCGGCCACGACGCCAGAGCCACTTTCCACGCGGTAGATGGCCTGGTCCACCCAGTCCCAAATGCAGCCGCCAATGATGCCGGTGCTGCTCTCTATGACATCCCAGTAGTCCTTCAGGTTGCCTACGGCTTGTCCCATGGCATGGGCGTATTCGCAGATGAAGTAGGGACGATCCTTGGCTCCATTCTTATTGCTTGCAACATAGTCCACTGTGGGATACATGCTGGAATAGAGGTCCGAAGTGGCAGCATTGCCCCAGTTGGTCGTACCCTCATAGTGGATGGGTCGGGCGTCGAGGGCCTTCACTGCCGCATAGGCCTTCTCGAAGTTGAGGCCGCTTCCCGACTCGTTGCCCAAAGACCAGAACGTGACGCAGGGGTGGTTGCGGTCGCGCGCCACCATGCGCACGTTGCGGTCCACATACTGAGCGGTCCAGTTTCCGTTTTTGGTGAGTTGGTTGAATCTCCATATCCAGGCATAGTGGCACTCCACGTCGGCCTCGTCCATCACATAGAAGCCCAGGGCGTCCATCATGGCGTACATCTTCGGCTGGCGCGGATAGTGGGACGTGCGTACCGTGTTGACATTGGCCTGCTTCATCATCCGTACGTCCTGGAGCATCGTCGCCACGTCGATGGCGCGGCCATACTCGGGATGGGTGTCCTGGGTGTTGACACCCTTGAAGAGGACGCGGCGCCCGTTGATCGTCAGGTGGTGGCCCTCGGTGCGGATGGTGCGGAAACCATACTTCGTGGAGAAGGCCATCTCCTCGCGACCCTTCGCGTTGCGCTGCGACACCTCGATGGTGTAGAGATAGGGACTCTCAGCGGTCCAGGGATGGAGGTCCTTGAGATCAAAGCGAAGGGCCTCTGTGGCGGTCGTCGTGGACTGATAGACCCACTGGCGGCGCTGCACCTCCTGACCCTCGGCATCGCGGATCACGGCTTCGATGGTCTTCTTGGCCTTGAGGCCGTCGCGGTTGTCCACGGTCAGCTGGAGGACCATCGCCCCCGAGGTGGCGTCGGCGCTGAGGAGGCCGTCGGTCTGCACGAAATGGTCGCGGACGGCCACCCTCGGTGTGGCGTAGAGATAGACGTCGCGGTGGATGCCACTGAGGTGCCACATGTCCTGGCCCTCGATATAACTGCCGTCGCACCAGCGATAGACGCGCACGGAGAGTTGATTTTCTCCCTCGCGGAGAAAGCCGGAGAGGTCGAACTCGGCGTCGGTATTGGCGCTCTGCGTGTAGCCGACGTAGCGCCCGTTGACCCACACCACGCCAGCGGAGTAGAGGCCGTCGAAATGGAGGAAGACGCGCTGGTCGCGCCAGTCGGCGGGCAGCGTGAAGGTGCGACTGTAGAAGCCCGTGGCATTGTCGTCCTTGACATCAGCCTCGGCATGGCCCTCCTGGGCCAAGGGTGGATGATAGACGAAGGGATAGCCCACGTTGGTATAGACGGGATCGCCATAGCCCGCCATCTCCCACGACAGGGGGACGCGGATCTCGTCCCAGCCCTCGGCGTCGCAAGACTGGGCGACGAGGGTGTCGGTGTTGGCCGGACCTTGGGGCGTGCCGGCGACATAGCGAAACTTCCACGTGCCGTTGAGCGACAGGTAGCGGCTGCTCCGCGGGGTGGTCCAGGGCTGGGAGTAGAAGGTCGTGTCCTGGCGCATCGCTTCGGTGGAAGCGTAGGGGATATAGGTGGCATGGGCTGCCTCCTTGTGATCGCCGACTTTCTCGGGATTGCTGATCCAGGAGACGTCGAAGCCCGCAGACTGGTCTTGCGGATCGCGGTCGGGCACGGTGGCGACGGCGGTCTCCCAGCCGAAGAGGGCCAGAAGGACCGCCGCGACCATGCGGTGGTTAGGATTGGATTGACTCATATTGGGTTGTGTCTGATTATTGTATTCGAAAAAAGATCATGTCATAGACGACCAGGGCGCACGCTGGTGGTCAGCGAAGCCGCCTGGAGGTCAGGGGCAAGGGCCTTGACCTGGACGGGTTTCTGGGGGTCCTTGACGCGCAGGATAACCATGGCCTTGCCGAAGAAGGCCTTGCGATGGTCGGACTTGAAGCGTTCGGTGGAGAACTGGCTGCCATTATCGACACCGATAATGTCGGCATTCTCGGCAGAGAAATAGATCTCGTTTTCGGCCCAAGGGCAGAGCGTGCCCTCGCGGTCGGTGACTTCGGCAGCGACAAAGATCGTATGCTCGCCCTGATAGTCGGCGGCAAGGCGGATCGTCTCGGCGCCACCTGCCGTGCGGATCGTCTCGGAACGCACCTCGCGACCCTGCTGGCGAGCCACGACGCGCACCTCGCCAGGCTCAAACTGCACGCGCCACATCACATGATATTGGTGGTCGTCCTGCTTGCGGCGCACGCCCTGGCTGCGCCCGTTGATGAAGAGTTCCACCTCGTCGGCCTGGTTGTAGTAGCACCACAGGTCGATGGTCTGGCCGGGCAACCAGTTCCAGTGGGGGAAGAGGTGGAGGACCGGCTGGTCCGTCCACTCGCTCTGGTACATATAATAAATGTCCTTCGGGAATCCGGCCAGGTCGATGATGCCAAAATAGCTGCTTCGCGCCGGATAGCCATAGGGGGTGGGCTCGCCGATATAGTCCCATCCTGTCCAGATAAACTGTCCGGCACAGTAGGGAGTGTGCTTCACAACTTCCCAGGTCTCCTCATGGGTAGAGGACCAAGGGGCGTGGGCGTTGTCATAGGCCGAGCACATCATCGTGGGATCGGCATAGGGCAGGTCCCAGCGCTGCGGCAGCACGAGGACGCTATCCGAGGGCATGCGGTAGTAGCCGCGCGTCTGCAGGGCGGAGACACTCTCGGTGAAGAGGAAGGGCTTGCCGGGGAAGTTCTTGGGCACGTCCTTCACCCACTGGTGGTGGTAGTTGAAACCGACGAGGTCGATGGCGCCCGACTTGAAGAGGTGGTTATCAGGGGAAGGTTCGTTACAGCCCGCCGTGATGGGACGCGTGGTGTCGTAGCGCTTGATGATGTCAGCGAGATGGATCGTGAGGAGCGAGTTGGGCGAAAGGTCGTCGCCATGGGCGAGCGTAGAAGCGTCGTGGCCCGCGTTGAGGATGAGGTTGGCCTCCTCCAGCGTCAGTTCATCGGCGTCGGCTCCGGACCACTGTTCCAGCACCTCGTTGCCAATGCTCCAGACGAGGACGCAGGGGTGGTTGCGGTCACGAAGCACCAGGTCGGAGAGGTCGCGCTCGTGCCACTGATCGAAGAAGCGCGCATAGTCGTTCTTGGTCTTTCTGCGGCGCCACATGTCAAAACTCTCGTCCATGACGACCAGGCCCATCGTGTCGCACATCGCAAGCAACCCGGGAGCGGGCGGGTTGTGGCTGCTGCGGACGGCGTTGACACCCATGGCCTTCAGCCGCGTGAGCTTGCGGTGGAGAGCATCCTCATCGAGGGCAGCGCCCAAGGCACCAAAATCGTGGTGCTCGCAGACGCCATTGATCTTCACGTTGCGACCATTGAGCCAGAAGCCAGTCTCGGCGTCGAAGCGGAAGGTGCGGAAGGCTGTGGGCGTGGAGACGCGATCGACGACCTTGCCGCCAACGACCACTTCCGTTACCACTTGGTAGACGTGACCCTGGTAGATATCCCATAGCAAGGGCTTCCTCACGGTGAGCACCTGGCCCTGGCAGCGGCCTTCGTGGCGGGCCACGACACGACCGTTGGGGTCGAGGAGCTGATGTCGCACCTTCGCCTGCGGGGCCTTCGGACCGTCGTTGTGCAGTGCCACATCGACCCTCACCTCCCAGGTGTCGCCCTTGCGCCACTGGGCCACGGCGTGGACGCCCCACTGGGCCACGCGCAGGGGCGAGGCAGTGGTGAGCCACACATGACGATAGATGCCGCAGCCAGAATACCAACGACTGTTGGGCTGGTCGCTATTATCGACACGGACGGCCAGGACGTTCTCTCCCGACCGGTCGAGATAGGGAGTGAGGTCGTACTCGAAGGTGGAGTAGCCATAGGGGCGCGTGCCCAGGGCGTGGCCGTTGACATAGACCGTGGCGTTCATATAGACGCCGTCGAAGGTGACGAGGACGCGATCGTCGGACGAGCCTGCGGGCAGGCGGAAATGCTTTCTGTACCAACCTACGCCGCCGGGAAGCGCGCCGCCACTGGCGCCACTGGGGTTGCCAACATGGAAGTCGCCTTCGATAGCCCAGTCGTGGGGCAAGGAGAGACGGCGCCAACCACGGTCGTCATAGGACGGGGAGGCCATCGTGGAATCGTCGCCGAGAACAAAGAGCCAGTCGGCGTCAAACTGGATGCGCGTGCGGGCCTGTCCTGCGAGGGAAAACAGGAGGAAAAGGAGTAAGAGGGGTATTTTCTTCATATCTATTGTGTTTTGTTATACGAATACTTCCGTGCTGCGAGATCTCCCGGCCAGAGGACTTGGCAGCGCGCTATCTTGTGCCTACCTTATGTTTTTGCAAAGGTAGGCATTTTTCTGCAGAAAACCGACAGGCGACAGAACCTTTATAGCGGATCAACATCATAATAGATCTGCAGGGCGCCATAGGTCTTGGCCCGTAGCATCGCCGACTGCACCTCGCGCAGACACTGGCGCACGCGCCGCAGGTCGATGCCCAACTCTAGTTTGAGCATCAACTTGCGGATATGGAGGGTCTTCACCCGGGCCACGGAGGGCTTGTCGGGCCCGAGCACGCGGTCGCCAAAGATCTGGCGAAGACGGGAGCCCATCTCCATGGAGGCTGACTCGACGGTGCGCTCCTGGCGGTGCTTGAGGTAGATATAGGTAAGGTGGGTGAAGGGGGGATAGCAGAAGAGGCGGCGCTCCTCGAACAACTGGTCGTAGAACGCGCGATAGTCGTGGCGCACGACCTGCTGGATGACGGGGGAATCGGGCTGGCTGGTCTGCAAGATGACCAGGCCCTGCTGATCGCCCTTCCTGCCAGCCCGTCCGCTCACCTGCGAGAGCATGGCAAAAGCCTGCTCGTAGGCACGGAAGTCGGGAATGTTGAGCATGGCGTCGGCATAGAGGATGCCCACGACGCCGACATGGTCGAAGTCGAGGCCCTTCGTCACCATCTGCGTGCCGACGAGCACGTTGGTCTTGCCCTGGGCAAAGCTGTTGATAATGCGCTCGTAGGCGTTCTTCGTGCGTGTCGTATCAAGGTCCATCCGCGCGATCTTCGCCTCAGGCACGAGAGCCTGCAACTCGTCCTCGACGCGCTCCGTACCGAAGCCGCGGCCGCGGATGTCGTGGCTCTCGCAGTTGGGACAGACGGTGGGCACGCGCAAGACATAGCCGCAATAGTGGCAGGTGAGCAGGCCCATGGTCTTATGGTAGGTCAGCGACACGTCACAATGGGGACACTTCGGGGTCCAGCCACAGACATGACACTCCACCCTCGGGGCGAAGCCGCGGCGATTCTGAAACAGGATGGCTTGTTTGCCGCTGGCCAAGGCGGCGCGAATGGCGGCCAGAAGGCGCGGCGAAAAGTGGCCGGTCATCATCTTGCGGCGGCGCAAGTCCTTGACATCGACGACCTCGACGGCAGGCAACGCCATATCCTGATAGCGCTTGTCGAGGCGGACGTAGCCATACTTGCCGGTCTGGGCGTTCCAATAGCTCTCGCTCGAAGGGGTCGCCGTGCCCAGCAGGACCTTGGCTCCGCAGAACTTGGCCAAGATGATGGCGGCGGATCGGGCGTGGTAGCGTGGCGCAGGGTCCATCTGCTTGAAACTCTGCTCGTGCTCCTCATCGACGATGACGAGGCCCAGTCGCTGGAAGGGCAGGAAGAGGGCGCTTCGGGCGCCAAGGATGACGTCGTAGGGATGGTCGGAGAGTTGGCGCTTCCAGATCTCCACGCGCTCCGCGTCGCTATAGCGGGAATGATAGATGCCGAGGCGGTCGCCAAAGACTCGACGAAGGCGCTGCATCATCTGCACCGTAAGGGCAATCTCGGGCAGGAGGTAGAGCACCTGGCGGCCCTCGTCGAGGGCGCGCTGAATGAGGTGGATATAGATTTCGGTCTTGCCGCTCGATGTGACGCCGTGAAGAAGCGTGATATCCTTCGACATTTGCTGAACGAGGATTTGGTTGTAGGCGTCGGCCTGGGCCTCGCTGAGGGGTTTGATGTGCTCGGGATGGGGCATTCCGCCGAGGGGGATACGTCCTACTTCCTTTTCGTACTGCCGCAAGATCCTACGGTCCAAAAACTGGCGGAGGACGGTGGTGGTGCAGTGGGCCTCGTTCATCAGTTCCTCGCGGGTGATCTCGCGCTGGGGCACGGGATTCTCTTCGCTGACGCTGGCCAGCTCCAGATAGGCGCGGAGGACCTTCTGCTGAGCAGGAGCGCGCTGAAGCATGGCCTGGGCAGCACGGAGGGCCTGCGCCGAACGAAAGTCGTCGGCCAGCACGACGTAGGTCTCGGTCTTGGGACGATAGTCGTCCTCGGCCTTGAGACCGGACGGGAGGGCGGCCTTATAGACGTCGCCAATGGGCGAAAGGTAGTAGTCGGCTATCCACTGCCATAGGCGCAACTGCTGAGGCAGGAGCACGGGACCCGGATCCATCATCTCGACAATAGACTTCACGCCTTCCTTGCCTGTTTTGAGCCCTGCGGGTACCTGGTCGTGGAGGGCTGCGACAAGGCCAGTGTAGGTCTTGGCCTTGCCCAACGGCACACGCACGCGGCAACCAGGCTGCAGACGCGGGGCCATCGTGTCGGGAACGCAATAGGTGAAGTAGCCCTCCAAGGGCAATGGTAGGATGATGTCGGCATAAGTCATGGCGCAAAGTTACGCAATTATTTTGCAATCCTCACCAAAATATCGTACTTTTGCACGGAGCAAGCGGTCTGCACGAGAAGACAATTGCTTTTGCCCACAACATAAGACGATCGTTTCGCCAATAGAAATAAGTCGATCGCTTTGCTGACAGAAAACTGACTATCATTTCACTAATAAGGATAAGACAATGGACAATGAAGTATTGAAAGCTATACGGGAGCGCCGCAGCCTGCGCCGCTTCAAGGGGGAACAGGTCGGCGACGACGCCCTGAAGGCCGTGCTCGAGGCAGGCACATGGGCTCCTACGGCCTTCGGCAAGCAGGACCCGTGGATCGTGGCGGTACAGAACGAAGCACTGCGGGCCCGACTGACGACGATGAATGCCCGCGTGATGGGGACGGAGAGTGACCCCTACTATGGTGCGCCGACCGTGGTGCTGGTCTTTGCCAGCGCGGACAGTCCCAACAAGGACCGCGACGGTTCGCTCGTACTGGGATCGATGATGGTTGCCGCTCACAGTGTAGGACTGGCCTCTTGCTGGATCAACCGCGAGGACGCCATGTTTGCCACCGAGGAGGGAAAGGCGCTGATGCGTGAACTCCAGTTGCCCGAGGGACTCGCTGGCGTGGGTGCGCTCGCCCTGGGCTATCCCGACGCAGAACCGAAGGCTGCCAAGCCGCGCAAGGAGGACTACTATCGCATAGTGAAATAGCACACGGTAACTATTCAGCAATAACACTCCTTTGAGTTTTTTGTCAACAATCCTGACAAA
>OIAY01000644.1_pt1 | contig 10387 bp, 5 predicted proteins | sample 1580831 | NCBI WGS metagenome assembly OIAY01 (sample SAMEA3882522, study PRJEB24775) | human gut metagenome | biome: human-associated habitat; feature: intestine environment; material: feces | place: Netherlands | collected 2009/2010 | reverse complement strand
ATGTATTGAGATATATCTATGAGCAAGCTCAGATACGCAGAGGAAAGCGGAATAGGCTTGTATATGCGATTGTATGCTATGCAGATGATTTCACGATCTATGGCGATGTTTTCATCTATGATGGAGAGATCGGCCTGGATGGCTTCGATCATACTCTGATGCCGGGAGCCACGCTGGAGATACATGCAAAGAAATTCCTGGGCATGACAGGGACAAGTAAAATGCGTTACCAGGGCGGTCACCTGACCATGAACGCTGCGGACAGCACCACAGAGGACCGCGGCCTCGCCGCACTGAACGCGGAGGTGGATCAATTCTGGTACCGCACCGGCCCCGAGGCAGCCTTTGTGGAAACAACGGCGGAAGCGTTCAACAGCAATAAGCCGCTGGATGCAGTCTATCTGGAGCTGACGGACGAGGAACCCTCCATGGACGGCTACTTCATTGAGGGCGATTACACCTACGAGATCACCACGGACGGCAATGTCCGCATCCTTGCTTACGATGGCAGCGAGGCTGACGTGGTCGTGCCCGCAACGCTGAGCGGCCGGAACGTCACGGAGATCGGCAACTCTGCAAGACCTGTTTTTGAGGCAAATGCGGCCATCCGCAGCATCACGTTCCCGGACACTCTCAAAGAGATGAGCGGCCTCCCGCTGTTCTATGGATGCGAAAACCTTGAGACTATCACCATCCCGGCCAGTGTGACCGGAATGAAGTTCCACTCGGTGGCGGATTGCTTTATTTTCAACTGCCCCAACCTGAAGACCATCATTTTCAAAGGTACCCGCGCCCAGTGGGAAGCCATTGAAAAAGAGTACGTGAATCTGGACGGCATCACGGTGCGGTGCAGCGATGACAACGTTGATCCTGTGCAGCCTGACCCGGACCAGCCGGAACAGCCTGACCCGGGCGACCCCGACGACAAAGACGTCTTCCTCCAGTTTGAGGACTGCTCTGTGGACGTCGAGAAACCGGACGGCACCACCCTGCACTTTGATGCTCTTACCGGTGTCATACAAAGTCAGCGGCTGCCAAAGGGCGCAAAGGTGACCATCACGCTGGATGAAAAGGCCATCCCGGAGGGGATGAAGTTCTCCTGCTGGGTGTTTGATGATCCCCGCCCGGAAGACCTGATGGAGGACGGCACCACTGCCACCTTTACCATGCAGGAGGACATTGGCGTTCTGGCCAAGTTCTCCACGCTGGAAGAGGATGATTCCAGTGCCGACTTCGGCACCATCGCGGCTGCAACCGCTGTTGTGGGCGTCGTGGGCGCCACGGCCTACCTCGTGGGCACCGAGGTGGCCCTGAACCAGCTGCTGCCGGCAGGCACCTCCGTGCCGCAGGACCGCGCCCAGCTGGCCCTCCTGCTCTGGAACACTGCAGGCCGCCCGGAGCCTGCCGCACTGCCCGCCTTTGCGGACGTGACAGACCCCGACACGGCCAAAGCGGCCCAGTGGTGCATGGAAGCAGGCTTCTTCCAGCCCCGTGAGGACGGCAATTTCAAGCCCGGCAAGCACGTTTCCCGCTGGAAAGTGCTCCGCACCTATCAGCAGACCATAAAATAACCTCTCAGGCACCGAGCGCAAGCGAGGATGACGGACAGGTTGAAGAAAGGCAGAGCCTCTGTGCACCACGCGCGGGGGCTCTGCCTTTTTCATGTGAAACAAACTTTTGCCTAAAAACAAGCTTGAATACAACAAACCACCCTGCAAGCAGCCCTGAATTGACAGCTGAATAGTGATTTTTTGCGTCAACGGACCGGCTTGATGCAGTTTTTAATTGCCCATGGGAAAAGCACGGAAAATTTGCTTGACAAGAAATAAACTTTTGTAATAAAATAAGAATGAAATTCTATTTGAAAAGGAACCGGAGGCAGTTCACGCAATGGGAGCTGTGCCGGGTCTTCTTTTTTCTGGGATAAAAACCCCAACAACAGGAAAAAGGCGGAAACTATGGCAGAAAATTTGCAGGAATATTATAAGCGGATGGCGGAGGCCATTGACACCCAGCTGGAGCAGAAAGGGAAAGCCGCGCTGTTCTATCCCGTTGGAAGCGGCAGCGGGCGGATCGTCTGGGCGTGGATCAACGCTCACCCGGACGCGGCCGTGATCTGGGTGGTGCCCGGGGAGGCCCGGCGCGGGATGCGGCTGGAAGAAGCCAAACGGATCGGCCAGGAGATCCCGCCGCGGGTGCAGCTGATCCACTGTGAGGACAATACACCGCAGCGCTGTCTGGAGCTGGCCAAGATCCGCCCGGCCTGCATCATCCTGGATGGCTCGCGGGAGTTTACGGCGTTTCCGTGTGGAGAGCGTGTCCGCTGGCTGCAGCGGTTCAGCCCGCAGGCGAAGCTGCTGGGCCTCATCGACACCGACCAGCCTGTCAGCTGCTGCCTGGCGGAAGCCATGTTTCAGGGGGCGGGCACGTTCTCCATTTCGCTGGCGGAAGCGCTGGCCCGGGGCCTTGTCACGCCGCCTGCCGCGGATACCGTGCTCCTCTGGCCCGCCGAGACGGCGCTGGAAGAATTCCGCATCCAGATGAAGCAGTGGAACGCCGTGGGCGTCCCGGGCGTGGGCGAAAAAGTTTTCACCAATCTTCGCCGCGCGGTGGAAAAATGCGGCCCGGCGCTGCCCCGGCTGCGGGAGGCTCTGCCCAAGGGCAAGCAGCTGGTCCTGTGTGAGGACGCCGCTGCCATGCGGCGGGTGACGGAAAATCTGGAAGCCCTCTTCGGCCCGGACACAGAAGCCACCATCCTGAAAGACGGCTGGGATCAGGAGATGGCCGCGCGGTTTGCGGCTTCCCCGGCGCGGGGCGCGCAGGTGCTGGTCACCGTCAGCACCCCCGGCGGGCTGGCGCGGCTGGCCGGAATGGCGGGTGTCGTGCTGGTCCGCTCCACCGGGCTGGAACAGAACCACCGCCGGATGCTGGCCCGGGCACTGGCGCTCTGCGGGGACTCCGCCCCGCTGGTGGAGCTCAACGTCTCGTTTGCAGGCCTGCGCAATGCAGAGGATCTGGTGCAGGGGACGGAACAGGTCGGCGGCACCGGGTTCCCGCTGGAGGAGCCGTACCAGGCCTGCATCCGTCCGGCCCGCCAACTGCAGCGCCAACTGGACGCTCAGTGGGAGCAGGCCTTTGCAGCCGCCAAAGAGGCCGCCGCAAAAGGGGATCTCAATGAGCTGCCCCGCGGCTTTACCACGGAAGCCGGCTTTGGGCTGGGCCGCTGGCTGGAGCTGCAGCGACAGATCCAGGCCGGGGAAAAGCCCGGCCGCCTGACCGCCGAGCAGGCCGCCCGGCTGGAAAAGCTGGGCATCGCCTGGAAACAGCGGATGGAGCAGGCCTGGGAGCGGGGCTATGCCGCAGCCCGGGAGTACCGCGGAGAATACGGGAACCTGATGGTGCCGGTCCGCTACCGGGAGAAAAACGGCTTTGCCCTGGGCGAGTGGATCGTTTACAACCGTCAGCGGTTCCTCGGCAACAATCTGTCCACCGACCGTGTCGAGCGGCTGGAAGCACTGGGCATGGTGTGGGACACCGTGCAGGACATCTGGGAGCAGAGCTACTGCGCGGCTGTCCAGTATTGGCTCGACCACGGCACGCTGGAAGTGCCGGTCAAGTACACCACCCCGGAGGGCGTGGCTCTGGGCGTCTGGCTGGGCAGCCAGCGGGCCGCCTACAAGGCGGGCACCATCAAGCCGGTGCAGAAAGCCTGGCTGGAGGCGCTGGACGTGGACTGGACCAACCGCAACGACCGCAAGTGGCAGGCCGCTTATGATGCCGCCGCGCGGTATTATCAGGCCCATGGCGACCTGAACGTCCCCTCGGAGTACATCGACCCGGACGGCGTGCTGCTGGGCAAGTGGGTCAGCCGCCAGCGTTACGCCTGGCAGAACCCGGACCGCAGCAGCGCGCGCCTTACCCCGGAGCGCAAGGCCCTGCTGGACCAGCTGGGCATGGTGTGGCAGAAGCCGGATTCCTGGCAGCACCGCTATGAGCTGGCCGCTGCCTACAAGGCCGCCCACGGCAGCCTGGAGCTCCCGGCCCAGTACCGCACGGAAGAAGGAATCTGGCTGGGCAGCTGGCTCAGCCGCCAGAAGCAGCTGCTCCAGAATGGGGATAAGAGCCTGCGCGGTGAGCGGGTCAAAGCCCTGAAAGAGCTCTTCCGGGGCGAGCTGGAGCGCCGGAGCGGGGCTGTCCGCACCCGTGCCCGCTGCAGCGTGCGGGAGCGGAACTGGCTCAACAACTACCGCCATGCCAAGGCCTACGCCAAGCGCCGGGGAGATCTGCTGGTCCCTGCCAGCTATGTGGATGAAACGGGGTTCCGCCTTGGCGTCTGGATCTCCAACCTGCGGGCCGCCCGCAAGACGCGGCCTGACTCGTTCCAGGTCACGCCGGAGCATATCGCGATGCTGGACGAGATCGGGATGCAGTGGGACGCCCGGGAGGCCAAGTGGCAGTGCGCCCTCCGCCGGGCCGGGGAGTACCGCGCCGCCCACGGGGATTTGGCCGTACCCGTCAATTATAAAACGGAGGATGGCTTCTGCCTGGGCGACTGGATCCGCCGGATGCGGGAGAGCTATGCAGCCCATGACGCCCGGCTGACCCCGGAGCGGGTGGCAAACCTCAGCGCCCTGGGCATGGTCTGGGCACCGGCAGAGGGCTGAAAACCAATTGCATTTTTGGCGGGCTTGTGCTATACTAACCCCGTCTGAATAGAAAACAGCAGGTGCCTTTTGCCGCTTTCGGGCGGCGGAAAGGGTAAAAGAGAAGCGGGTGGGATTCCCGCACGATCTCGTCACTGTGATAAGGGAGCTTTGCGGCGTTGGCGCGTTTTGCGTCGGTCACTGGGGGAATCTCCGGGAAGGCAGCCGCGGGCGCGGGCAGTTCTGCCCGTCCCTTTCAGCCAGGAAACCTGCCTGCTGTTGGTACGGGAGCAGATGCTCCAGATCACGAGGAATTGGTTGTACCGAAAAGCCCAGAAATAACAGGGGTCTTTTTGTTGTGCACTCCGCGCGGCAAAAGGGCCCTTTTTGTGTCCGGGCGTACCGCCTGTACCCTTTCTGTCAGAAGATCCGCACACAAGCAAAAACAGGAAAGGAACAAACAAGAACCATGCGTAAACTCAATTGGAAAAAGACCGTGGCAGTCTCCGCCGCTCTGGCGCTCTGCGTCGGCACCCTGGCAGGCTGCGGAAGCAGCGCTTCCAGCAGCACCGCTGCTTCCAGCGAGGCAGCATCCAGCACTGCCGCCAGCGAGGTGAGCAGCGAGGAGGCTGACGAAATGGCCGCAAAGAACGTGGCAGACCTGATCGACGCCATCTATGTGCAGGAGCGCAACGAGAACACCGATGAGCAGTGCAAGGCTGCCAAGGACGCCTGGGACGCTCTGACCGACGCCCAGAAAGAGCTGGTCGAGGGGGAAGAGGCTGATCCCGATTACTTTGGCCGCGACACCGGCGATGCTTCCAAGGATGATCCCCGCAATGAGGACAACATCGGCGACAACGAGCTGCTGGTGGTCAGCTTCGGCACCTCGTTCAACGACAGCCGCGTGAAAGACATCAAGGGCATCGAGGATGCTCTGCAGGCCGCTTACCCTGATTGGTCTGTCCGCCGTGCATTCACCGCTCAGATCATCATTAACCATGTCCAGGCTCGTGACGGCGAGAAGATCGACAACATGCAGCAGGCCATGGACCGTGCCGTTGCCAACGGCGTCAAGAATCTGGTCGTCCAGCCCACTCACCTGATGCACGGTGCTGAGTACGACGAGATGATGGAGATGATCGACGACTACCGCGACAAGTTCGAGTCCGTCGCTGTGGCTGAGCCCCTGCTGGGTGAGGTCGGCGCTGACGCTACCGTGATCAACGAGGATAAGGAAGCTGTTGCCAAAGCTGTCACTGCCGAGGCTGTTGCCACTGCTGGTTACGACAGCGTAGAGGCTGCTGCCAAGGATGGCACTGCATTCGTCTTCATGGGCCACGGCACTTCTCACACCGCTAAAGTCAGCTACAGCCAGATGCAGACCGCCATGCAGACCCTGGGCTATGACAATGTCTTCATCGGCACTGTTGAGGGCGAGCCTGAGTCCACCTCCTGCGAGAATGTCATCGAGGCTGTCAAGGCTGCCGGTTACACCAAGGTCGTGCTCCGCCCGCTGATGGTCGTTGCCGGTGACCACGCCAACAACGATATGGCCGGCGCGGACGAGGACTCCTGGCTGAGCCAGTTTGAGGCTGCCGGTGCATTCGACTCTGTCGATTGCCAGATCGCAGGCCTGGGCGGGGTTGCTGACGTCGAGCAGCTCTACATTGCCCACACCAAGGCTGCCATCGACTCCCTGAACGGCTAAAATAGACCCGCGTTGCCCGGAAAGGGAGACCTTTTCGGGCAATTTTGTTTGTGTCCCCCTTTTCTGTTCCCCCAGTTGCGTGCTATACTATTCCAGTAATCTTGTTTTTGAGGTGTAATGCAATGAAATATACGCGTTTTGTTTCTCTGCTGGCGGTGTCCGCCCTGCTGGCTGCTTCTCTGGCTGGCTGCGGCAGCTCTGCTTCCAGCGTGGCTTCTTCCGCTTCCTCGGAGGCGGTGTCTTCCGTGGCGGAATCCGCTGTCTCCGAGGCCGCTTCCGAGAGTGCCGCTGCTTCTTCTGCACGGGCGCTGGAAGACGGCACCTATACGGCGGAGTTTGATACCGACAGCAGCATGTTCCATGTCAATGAGGCCAGAGACGGCAAGGGCACGCTGACCGTGGAAGACGGCCAGATGACCCTGCACATCAGCCTGCAGTCCAAGAAGATCGTCAACCTCTATGTCGGTATGGCGGCGGATGCTCCGGACCATGAGGCCGACTGGCTCCAGCCCACCACCGACACCGTCACCTACTCCGACGGCACCTCGGATGAGGTCTACGGCTTCGACATCCCGGTGGAGGCTCTGGACGAGGACTTCCAGCTGGCCATCCTCGGCTCCAAGGGCAAGTGGTACGACCATACCGTCCGTGTCGCCAACGCCCAGCCTGCTGCGGCGGAAGCACCTGCCGACGGCACCTACACCTGTGATGTGACCCTTGAGGGCGGCTCTGGCCGCGCCACCGTGGAAAGCCCTGCGGCCCTGACCGTGGCCGACGGCAGGATGACCGCCACCATCGTCTGGTCCAGCCCCAACTACGACTATATGCTGGTGGACGGCGAAAAGTATCTGCCCACCAACACCGAGGGCAACTCTACCTTCGAGATCCCCGTCGCGGCTCTCGACACCCCGCTGGATGTGGTGGGCGATACCGTCGCCATGAGCACTCCCCATGAGATCGAGTACACCCTGACGTTCAGCGCCCCGAGCGAGAACTGATGCCATGAAGATCAACCGACGTCAATTCCTCAAAGCCCTCCCGGCGGCTGCCCTGGCCCTGACGGCCTGCGGCAGCGGGCAGCAGGAGGCCCCGGCCACCACGGATGCCCTTGTGCTGGACCACGCTTACCCGCTGGATTATGCCCGGCAATTCACGGCGGATGTTTATACCGACGGCTCCGTTCTGCTCACGATCGCGGAATCTGGGGACAAGTTCCTTGTCCGGCCCGAGGGAGCGGCGGAGCTTTCCGTCCTCCCGGAGGGAACCGTGGAGCTGCGCCAGCCGCTGGAAAATATTTACCTCGTGTCCAGCTCCATGATGGATTACTTCATCCATCTGGACGCGCTGGATTCCATCGCTCTTTCCGGCACCCGGGCCGATGGCTGGTATCTCGACGAGGCCAAAGCTGCCATGGAGGCGGGCGAGATCACCTATGCGGGCAAGTACAGTGCGCCGGACTACGAGTGCATCCTGGCTGCCCACTGCAGCCTTGCCATTGAAAACACCATGATCTACCACACCCCGGAGGTCAAGGAGCAGCTGGAACACTTCGGGGTGCCGGTGCTGGTGGAGCGCTCCAGTTATGAGAGCGGCCCCCTTGCCCGGATGGAGTGGATCAAGTTCATTGGGCTGCTGCTGGGCAGAGCCGAAGAGGCCGAGCGTGCTTTCAACGAGAAGATCGCGCGGATCGAGCCCGTTTTGCAGCAGGAGCCTACGGGCAAGACGGTGGCGTTCTTCTCCGTCACGGGAAATAACCTCATCACCGTCCGCAAGGGCGGGGATTATGTGGCCCAGATGATCGGGATGGCCGGCGGCAGCTATGTCTTTGCCGACCTTACGGACAATGGCAACAGCCTTTCCACCATGAACCTCCCGCAGGAAACATTCTACGCCCAGGCCAGAGACGCCGATGTACTCATTTACAACAGCACCATCGAGGGCGTGGTGGATACCCGGGAGCAGCTGGTGAAAAAATGCGCCATGCTGGCCGATTTCAAAGCCGTCCAGTCCGGTGACTGCTGGTGCACTTCCAAGAGCTTTTTCCAGCAGAGCATGGCCCTGCCGGACCTCATTGTGGATATGAACCGTGTCTTCACCGAGGGCGACCCCGCCCCGGAGGAGCTGACCCTCTTACAGAAAATTTCCTGACCGGATGTGAAAAGGAGTACCCCATGACCACCCCCAAACGCCTCACACGGACCTACCTCGCCCTCACGGCGGGGCTTTTGGTGCTGTTTGGCATGAATCTGCTGTGGGGCAGCGTTTCGCTGACCCCGCAGGCCGTGCTGGCGGCCCTGCTGGGCAAAGGGCAGGACGCGCTCTCCATGGGCATCATCCTGCAGCTGCGGCTCCCCCGGGCGGTCATGGTGATCCTGCTGGGGGCGGCGCTCTCGGTAGCAGGCTATCTGCTCCAGACCTTTTTTGCCAACCCCATTGCGGGCCCGTTTGTCATGGGCATTTCCAGCGGTGCCAAGCTGGCCGTGGCCCTCACCATGGTGATATTCCTCAACCAGGGGCGCTTCACCAGCTCGGCGGCGCTCATCATAGCCGCCTTTGCGGGTGCCATGGCGGCGATGGCCTTTGTGCTGGCTGTGGCCCGGCGGGTGCAGCGGATGAGCATTCTGGTCATCTGCGGCGTCATGATCGGTTACATCTGCTCTGCCATCACGGACATCGTGGTCACTTTTGCGCAGGACTCCAACATCGTCAACCTCCACAACTGGTCCATGGGCAGCTTTTCGGGCGTTACCTGGGGCAATGTGCAGGTGGCGGCCTGCGTGGTGCTGCCCGCGCTGGCAGCCTCGTTCTGCCTCTCCAAGCCCATGGCGGCTTACCAGCTGGGGGAAAGTTACGCCAAAAGCGTGGGCGTGGCGGTGCGGCCATTCAGCATGGCGCTGGTGCTTCTTTCCAGCCTGCTGGCGGCCTGCGTCACGGCCTTTGCCGGGCCGATCTCCTTTGTGGGCATCGCGGTGCCCCACCTCGTCAAGGGAGCGCTGGGCAGCGCCAAACCCTTGCACGTCCTGCCGGGCTGCGCGCTGGGCGGGGCGGCGTTCTGCCTGCTCTGTGACCTCATCGCCCGCAGCCTGTTTGCCCCTACTGAGCTGTCCATCAGCTCGGTCACGGCCGTGTTCGGCGCACCGGTGGTCATCTGGCTGCTGATCCGCCGCCAGACACAGGAGGGGGAACGATGAGTTATTACTGCGAGACAAGAGACCTGGCTGTGGGCTACACCAAAGCCCTTTTACAAAAGATCGCCCTGGGGGTGGAGCGGGGCCAGATCCTGACCCTCGTGGGCCCTAACGGCGCGGGCAAGACGACGCTCTTCCGCATCCTGACGGGCGAGCTCGACTACGACGCGGGCGAGGTGAGCATCGCCTCGGGCCGCAGGCTCGGTCTCATCTCACAGATCCCCGTGTATCCCGAGGGCTACACGGTCGAAGACGTGCTCAAGAGTGCGTTTTCGCGCATGCAGAGGATGGAGGACGAGATGAACGCCCTCTCCCAGCAGATGGCAAGCGGCGACGAGAGCGAAGAGACGCTGCGCCGCTACGGCGAGCTCTCGGCCAAGTTCGAGGGTCTCGGCGGCTACGATACCGATACGCCCATCAACAAGGTTGCCAACGGCCTTTCCATCCCGCCGGAGATGCGCGAGCGCCTGTTTGAAACGCTCTCGGGCGGCGAAAAGACGCGCGTGAACCTCGGCCGCCTCATTTTGGAGGATACGGATATTTTACTTCTCGACGAGCCGACGAACCATTTGGACCTGCACGCCATCGAATGGCTGGAGCAGTATCTCTCGACGTTCAAGGGTACGGTCGTCGCCATCTCGCATGACCGCTACTTTTTGGACCGTACCATCACGCGCGTCATTGAGGTGCTCGACGGCAAGGCGGAGTTTTACAGCGGCAACTACAGCTTTTACGTCGTCGAGCGGCAGCGCCGCTTTGACGAGCAGCTCAAAAAATACGAGAAAGATCAGGCCAAGCTCCAGCAGCTCACGGAGGCGGCGGCCAAGCTGCACCTCTGGGCGTTC
>OIAY01000636.1_pt1 | contig 10436 bp, 7 predicted proteins | sample 1580831 | NCBI WGS metagenome assembly OIAY01 (sample SAMEA3882522, study PRJEB24775) | human gut metagenome | biome: human-associated habitat; feature: intestine environment; material: feces | place: Netherlands | collected 2009/2010 | reverse complement strand
GCTCGGGCAGTCCGCTCAGGGAGCTGCTTTCCCGACCGGAGAGGACCGTTCCCCATTGCTCTTTCTCCTGCTTGCGGCGGGCGATCGCCTCTTCCACCCGGGCAGTCTCCTGCGCTTTCTGCTCCTCATCGCCAACGCGGTACACGAGGACCAGTTCCTTGCCGTTTCGGCGCAGGGCGGTCTCATCCGAGAATGTTTTTCTATCATATCCCGTCTGCCCGACAACATGGAATTGATAACGCCCCTCATGGGACAGCTCGAGTTCGAACGCACCATTCACGCCGACTAGATCTTTGATCCGGGCCAGCGGAATGACGGCCTCCATTTCCTGCCCGTTCCCATCAAGGAACCGGATGCGAAGCTCATGGACCTCCTTTGCAAGCTCCCGCAGCGAGTCGCCTGTCATCCGAAAGAGTGTGCCGTGGGCATCGAAGCTCAGGACCTTGTTGACCGGGTCATACTCCGCCGTAGCCACATTACCAAGCTCCTGTGTGCCATCCGGATGGGTGATCACGCCGATGGCCTCGTACATCTGCTTCACACGGTCCGGCACCTCGCCGGCCTGCGTGTTCGGGGTGTCGTCCTCGTCGTCGTTCTCGCTATCATCGGGTTGCTCCGGCTGGGAGGGCGTCCGCCGGTCGTAGCTGTAGTCCTCCATCTTCTTCCCGGCGGGGTCGTAGCGGGTCAGACTGCCGCCCGTCACCTTGTGGTGGTCGTCGGAGAGGGCGCTGTTGGGTATCTCGCCGACATCTCCGCCGCCGATGGCCGCAGTTTTGCCGCCGTTGCTTGCGCCCGCCTTGGCCTCCACCTCGGCGTCGCCGGAGATATAGATGTGATTGGGGTTGCTGGATGCGTCCGAATCTATCTCGCCTTTCCCCGTACCCGCGCCGTCGCCGATGCCAGCCGCACCGGGGCGGGAGGATTCCAGATTTTTATTCGCATTGCCGCCCGTGGCCGACACCTTGCCGCCGGAAATTTCGATGTCGTGGCCTATGCCGTACACACCGCCGCCGATACCGGCAGCACCCTCGCCGCCCTCGGCCTTTATCGTGCCGCCGGTGATCTCGATGTTTCCGGCACCGCTTTCGTGCTTTCCGCCGATGCCTGCGCCGCCGCCGGCGCCGCCCTCAGCGGTGAGGGAGCCTTTGGTGTCGTTGTCGTCCTTGATGGTCAGCTTGCCGGAGGACTCATTGCCGTTCTTTTCAAGACCCGCATTTTTGCCGCCGCTCTTCAGCTCGCTGTCGCCGTCCAGCTCGATGGTCACATCGCCGTTGCCCTCGACCCGGACAGCAGCTTCGCCCTCCTTGCTGACGTCAATTTTCAGGTCGTCGAAGGTGACGTCCACGTCGCCCTTGGAGGTGTCGATGGTGACGGTATGCTCCTCCGACTCGCCGGTGATGACGGTGTCGGTGTCCTCCTTGGTGGTCTCGCCCTGTGTGACCTTGTTCGTCCCTTTGGCGCTGCCCGCTTCCACGGTGATGTTGCCCTCGGCGATGTCCCACCGGATCGCATAGGCCGGGATGCCGGAACTCACCACGATGCCCGCGATGACGGCGGCGGCCACGCCCCGCCGGAGTGCGCTCTTCAGTCTCATAGTACGTCTCCTTTCGTTCTGTGTATCATGCAATGCCGTCGATGCCGCTCAGGCTCTCCTTTGAGGGGCTTATGAGATGCCCCAAGTCCTCCGGTATCCAGAGCTTTATCTCACCCTGGGTATCCGGCAGGTCATCCCAGTCGTCACCACGGTCGGCATAGCTCCGCAGGTCACTCTCCAACAGATTGGTATACTTTGTGCCATCCGGGACGGTGGTTTCCAGCAGGAAAAGCCGTGGCTTATCCTCCTCGGGAGCGATGGCCTCAAATCGGGAAGCCAGCTGTTTCAGGGTCTCCTCAAGCCCGATTCTCGGCGTTTCCGTTCTCGCAGGCTCGAGCCACCAATCCAAACTCGGGAGGTCGTCCCTTTTTTTCGCGAGTTCGTGGGTCAATATCAGCCACTCCTGCGGCTCTGGCGTCTGCACCGGCACCCACTCCAGATAGCGCTCCGACAGGTCGTCCCGCGTTTCGCCGTCCAGCCGGAGGCTGATGTCCTCCCTGTTCTGCTTCAGCTCCACGTCAGCGTCCTCGCCCGCCGCGTCGGCCATCTTGTCCACGCTATAGTGGGTCATGGTGTCCTCATAGCGGAAGAAGATGTCCTCCACGCCGTCCTCCCGGAGACTGGAGATGTCGGTGGTGACGGTGGAGCGGGGAGCGGCGCTCTCAATAAGCACCACACCCCCCGGGGTGAGGACCTCTCCGGCGTCGCCGGCCTTTACGCTGCCGACCATGGGGTCGGTGCTCTCAATAATGGCCAAAGCAGAATCCAACCGCTGGATGGTGACCCGGCTGGAAAAGAAGCCGCCCACCACCATGCCGCCGGGCAGGGGTTCGGGAGCGTTCTCCTGTGCCGGGGGCGGGACGTCATCATCATCGTCGTCCTCGTCATCATCATCGATCACCGGCTCCTGTATTTTGATCGACGCCGGATCTATATAGACGTTTGCAGTCTGTTTCTTGATCTGATTTAAATCATCTGCTCCGATTACTCTCGTCTTATCCTGATTTGCAAGCGGTACCATCACAACAAAATCTTCATTCGGGCTGATCAGTGCTTTCCGCAGATCTGCCAAAAGTGCTGTCATGGAAGCATATCTTCTGTCAGGGTTTTTCTGTGTACATTTTAAGATGATCTTTTCCATACTGATTGGAAGATTTGGTGCATAAACACTTGGCGGTACTATTTCTTCCTGCAGATGCTGGATTGCAACTGCGACCGTCGTATCCCCGTCAAACGGAACACGGCCTGTTACCATCTCATACATCACGATACCCAGTGAATAGATATCACTCTTGCCATCCACAAATCCATTTCTCGCCTGTTCCGGAGAAGAATAATGTACGGATCCCATCACATCCGAACTGATCGTATTTGATGTTGCTGCCCGCGCAATACCAAAATCTGTTACTTTTACTTTTCCCTCTGTGGAGATCATGATATTCTGCGGTTTGATATCACGATGCACGATATTTTTATTATGGGCGGCTTCAATACCTCTGCCCACCTGAATTGCGATGCTGACTGCCTCCTTAAAAGAAAGCTGTCCTTTTTTCTCAATGTAGGTCTTTAATGTGATTCCTTCCACATATTCCATCACGATATAATGCAGGCCATTCTCACTGCCGACATCATAAATATTTACAATATTCGGGTGCTCTAACCCTGCAGCTGCCTGTGCCTCGGAACGGAATTTCGTTACGAAATTAATATCCTCGGAAAATTCTGCCTTTAATACCTTGATTGCTACAAATCTTCCCAGTGTAAGATCTTTTGCTTTATATACATCTGACATTCCGCCAGCGCCAACTTTACCTAAAATTTCATAGCGGTCTGCTATGTACATACCTTCTGTCAACATTCTTTCACCTCATCAGAAAATGGTTCTATCAATACAACCGTAATATTATCCTTACCACCATTTCGATTGGCAGTCTCAATCAGTTTCTCTGCTTTCTCAACAATGTCCCTCTGTCCCAACACAATATGCCGGATCTCATCATCTTCAATCATATTTGTCAGTCCGTCGGAACACATCAAAATCTCATCCCCAGGTTTTAAACTGATCTCAAAGAAATCAGCTGTCACCTCCGGCAATACACCGACTGCCCGTGTAATGATATTTTTATCCGGATGATCTTTCGCATCTTCTTTTCTCACTTCACCTAAACGAACCATTTCCTCAACCAGAGAATGATCCCTTGTAATCTGTGTAATATCTTCCTGATTGATCACATACAGCCTGCTGTCTCCAACATTTGCGGCATAGAGTGTATTCCCGATCACCGTTGCAGCAACGATCGTTGTACCCATTCCATTTTTGGCCGGATCTGCCTGTGCCTCTGTCAAAAGCAGACTGTTCGTCATGGAAACAGCACTCTTCATAATCGCCACCGGTTCTTTTTCACCCGATTTACCAATCAGTTCCACAAGTTTCTCAACTGTAAATCTGGAAGCATAATCACCTGCAGCGTGACCACCCATTCCATCCGCTACTAAAAAAAGATTCGGCAGATTTCCCACAGCGGTCTCTGATGTAAACATATAATCCTGATTCATTTCCCGTCGCTGCCCGATGTGCGTCATGGAAAACGTCTTCATCTTCTCTACTTCCTACCTTTCTGCATGGCTGATATAACGTTTGCGCAGCTGTCCGCATGCACCGTCTATATCCCTGCCCATTTCCCTTCTAATTGTAACGTTAATCGCATTTTTTTCAAGCCTATTTTTAAAATTAAGAATTGCTTCATGATCCGGCTGCACATATGAACGCTCTTTGATCGGATTGACCGGGATCAGGTTTACATGACAATTCATGCCATGAATCAGGTCTGCAAGCCTTCTTACATCCTCATCGGTATCATTGACACCACCGACTAAACTATATTCAAATGTGACACGCCTTCCTGTCTGTTCAAAATAATAACGACATGCCTCAATTACTTCATGTATCTCATATTTATTGGCAACCGGCATCAGTTCAAGTCTCTTTTCCTGCGAAGATGCATGCAGCGAAAGTGCCAGCGTGATCTGCAGTTTTTTATCCGCCAGTTCCCGCATTTTCGGAACAATACCGCATGTCGATACCGTCACATTCCGCTGGCTGATATTCAGTCCATTTTCATCCGTCAGAAGTTCGATAAACTTCAGCAGATTATCAAAATTATCCATCGGTTCTCCGGTTCCCATCACAACAACATTTGCAACCCTCTCCCCGGTATCTCTTGTGATCCGGTATATCTGGTCTAACATCTCCGACGGCGTCAGTCCCCGCACCAGTCCGTCTAACGTGGATGCACAGAACCGGCAGCCCATCCGGCAGCCGACCTGCGAGGAAATGCAGACTGAATTGCCATGTTTATATCGCATCAGAACGCTCTCGATCACGTTTCCATCATCTAATGCAAACAGATATTTTCTGGTACCGTCTATCTTTGAGATCTGTACCGCCTCCTGCTTTAAACTTACAAAGCGGCATTCATTTTTCAGTTTTTCCTGAAGGGATTTTGACAGATTTGTCATTTCATCGAAAGATGCTGCCTGTTTTTCATGCATCCACTGATACAGCTGTTTGGCACGAAACGGTTTTTCTCCGATAGATTCCATATATGATTTTAGTTCTTCCAGATTCATGGATTTGATATCTGTTTTTTCCTGCTGCATAATTTCCTCTTTTCCATTTTCTTTCCGGGTGGCTATGAGATACGTCTTAATCTGGCGTAGAAAAATCCATCTCCCACCTGTGTTCCCGGATAAATCTGTTCCATATCAAGCAGTTCAAATTCAGGATGTTTTCCTAAAAACCACGCGACATTCTCCTGATTTTCTCCCGGGTTGATCGTACAGGTAGAATATACCATGATCCCGTCCTTTTTGACATAAGAACAGACCGTATCTAGAATCCGACGCTGAAGTGCTTCTAACTCTTCCTGCTGCCCCCGGCTCATTTTATAGCGGATGTCTGTCTTTTTGCGCAGAACCCCCAGACCGGAGCATGGCAGATCTGCGACCAGCACGTCCGCTGTATCTTCTGCACTCTCGTCCGGCACCGTGGCATCCCACACTTTTGTCGTCATATTTTTTATCTGGTAACGGCTGATATTTTCCTCGATCAGTCCGGTCTTATACCCTGTCAGGTCACGCGACTCCACACTTCCGGTGCCGTCCAGCATCTCCGCAAGATGAATGCTCTTGCCTCCGGGAGCCGCACAGACATCGATCACATGTGCGCTTTTCTCCGGTGCTGCGGCCTCAGCCACCATCATGGAACTGATATCCTGCACATAAAAAAGACCGTCCTGAAATGATGGAAGTGCCATCAGATGATCAAAACCTGAAATTGCAAATGCATAGTGATATGCATCCGTATATGGCAGTCCGGCATAAGAAAGTTCTTCTAACGTCTGCACCGTCACGCCTTCGGCTTTTAACTGTTCCTTTAACGCATCCGGCGTAATTTTGGTCACATTGGTACGGATCGTAATCGGTGCTTCCTTTGAAAAAGCATCTAAAATTGCCTTTGTCTGCTCCATGCCATAGGCGTTAAGCCATTCTTCCACAATCCACTCCGGCATGGAATAACGCACACTTAACGCCAGAACCGGCTCCTTTTCTTCATCCGGATACCGGATGGAACCACTGTTTCTTGCAATATTTCGAAGCACTCCGTTCACAAAACCGCTCAGTGTGGAAAAACCGCTTTTTCTTGCCAGTTTTACCGCCTCATTGCAGGCTGCCGAATCCGGTACGGAATCCATATACTGTATCTGATACACACCCATTCTTAAAATATTGCGGATGACCGGTTTCATTTTTTTCACTTTCACTTTTGAGAACTGGTCGATCACATAATCAAGTTCGATCATGTGCTGGATCGTTCCCTCCACCAGTCTTGTCAGAAACGCCCGCTCATATTTTTCCATATACTGATATTTTTCGAGCACGGCACGGAGCACCTGATTGCTGTATGCCCCATGTTCCGTCACCTCAAGCAGAACATCAAGTGCAAGTCTTCTTGTATTTACGGTATCAGTCATCACGATTACGTCCTCCAAATAAAAGAACCAGCCTTAACAGCTGTAAGATTGCTGCCGCAGCACTTGCAACATAGGTCAATGCCGCAGCCTTCAATACTTTTCTGGTATAAGGCAGTTCACTGTCTGATAAAATTCCCTGCTCACCTAAAATATGGAGTGCCCGGCGTGAAGCATTAAACTCTACCGGAAGAGTGACAAGCTGGAATAATACTGCAAATGAAAAACATAAGATTCCAAGATTGATCAGCATTGCACCGGTTGAGCGGTTAAAAAACAGACCGATCAGAATTAACGGCCATGCAAGTGTAGATCCAATGTTTGCAACCGGAACGATCGCCGTGCGGAGTGTCAGAGGCACATAGTTTTTCTGATGCTGGATCGCATGTCCACATTCGTGCGCTGCAACACCGATCGCTGCGACAGAATTGCTTCCGTATACGGAGTCAGACAGATTCAGTGTCTTTTTTGACGGATTGTAGTGATCGGTCAGACTTCCCGATATATGGCAGACCGTCACATCATAGATACCGGCTGAATTTAAAATACGTTCCGCCGCCTGTGCCCCGGTCATACCGCTCATACTGCGGTACTGGGAATATTTATTGAAAGTACTCTTTACTCTTGCAGATGCGATCAGGCAGATCACTGCGCCGATCAGAACCAAAACATAAGTCGGATCAAAACCATAATAGTAATAAGGCATATCAGGTTACCTCCATTCATTAACCACGTGTAAAATAAGTTCCCTCTTCCACCGTATAGCCATTTAAAAATGCATCCGTGGTCATACGTTTTTTTCCTTCTAACTGTACCTCAAGAAGCTCTAAGACACCGTCTCCTGTCTGTACCAGAAAACTTCCCTTTTCCGCTTTTATGATGCATCCCGGAGCCGCTTTCTTTTCATCCGGCAGCACATTTGCCCTCCATATCTTAAGTGTCTTTCCGTCAAGTCTCGTATATGCACTTGGCCACGGATTTAAACCGCGGATCAGACATTCGATCTCTTTCGCACTCTTCGTCCAGTCAATACTTCCCAACTCTTTATGGATCTTTGCTGTATGTGTGGCTTTACTGTTATCCTGTGGTGTGTAAACAGCCGTTCCATTTTCGATTGCTTCGATCGTCTTTACGCAGAGTTCTGCTCCAACCTCTGCAAGGCGGTCAAATAAACTTCCACCTGTCTCATCCGGCCGGATCTCCACTTTTTCTTCTAAAATGATATCTCCCGTATCAACACCTTCGTCCATGCGCTGTGTGGACACTCCGGTATACGGATCGCCGTTGATGACAGCCCACTGGATCGGTGCTGCGCCACGATATTTTGGCAGTAGCGATGCATGTACATTCACACATCCATATTTTGGCATGTCTAACACTGCCTTTGGTATAATCTGTCCAAAAGCCACCACGATCATGATATCTGCATGGAACGATTTCAGATACTCGATACATGCGCTGTCCCTGACACGCTCCGGCTGATAGACCTCAATGCCGTGTGCGATGGCACATTCCTTCACCGGCGTATATTTTAATGCCTTACTTCTTCCCACCGCTTTATCCGGCTGCGAAACGACCAGCACAACCTCATGACCGGCTTTTATGATCTCTTCTAATGTCCCCACCGAAAAATCCGGTGTTCCCATGAAAATTACTCTCATTGTTTATTCCTCCGGATCATCATAAGTTACATCATGTAACGGTCCTTCTACAATCTCCGTGTACATATGTCCGTCAAGGTGGTCTAACTCATGACAGATTGCACGTGCCATAAGCTCGGTCCCCTCGATCTCATATTCTTCCATATTTTCATCAAACGCGTGTGCCTTCACATAATTCGGTCTTGTAACGGTACCTGCTTTTCCCGGAAGACTTAAACAGCCCTCATCCCCGGTCTGCTCGCCTGACTTTTCCAGAATCACCGGATTGATCATAACAACCGGGCCTTCCCCGATATCGATGACTACGATTCTTTTTAAAACACCGACCTGTGGTCCTGCAAGTCCGACTCCGTTTGCCTCATACATGGTATCAAGCATATCGTCGATCAGTTCTTTGATCTTTGGTGTCATTTCGGTGATTTCTCTGCATTTTTTGGTAAGTACAGGATCTCCCTGTATTCTGATTGTTCTAAGTGCCATTTTTTTATCCTCCATTTTGTATTTTACAATTTTAAAATCCGTTGACCGGGTTAAAGTCAAATCCTACTGCTACATTCTGATACAGACAGTTGTCTTTTATAAAAGCTTCCAGACCATCTTTCAATACGACAAGTGTCTGATACTCTCGGGTTTTCACATAGATCACTTTGCGGTAGACATCGGAAATTTTTGCAACCGGTGCATCTGACGGCCCGATTGAAAAAATCTTTTCACTGTTTTCTCTCACTATCTGATCGATTTTCCCCATCAATGCCACCGCCGCCTCACTTGCTGCCGCCTCGTTTTTCGACGCGCACAAAATATAAAGCATGTTCCACACCGGCGGATACCGCATCATTTTGCGGTACTCGATCTCCTGCCCGTAAAAAGCCTCATAGTTCTGCTCTTTTGCAGTCGTGATACTGTAATGATCCGGATCATACGTCTGTATGATGACATTGCCGGGAATGTCACCTCTGCCGGCACGTCCTGCCGCCTGCGTCAGGAGCTGGAAAGTCCGCTCTGACGCACGATAGTCACTGATATAAAGTGAAAGGTCTGCCGCAAGCACACCCACTAACGTAACCCCCGGAAAATCATGTCCCTTTACGATCATCTGTGTACCGATCAGTATATCTGTCTCGTGATTTGAAAATGCAGATAATATCTGCTCATACCCATCTTTGATTCTGGTGGTATCCATATCCATCCGGAGCACACGCGCCTGTGGGAAACGCGCCTTTACCACCTGTTCTATTTTCTGCGTGCCCGCCTTAAAACCACTGATATACTTAGAGCCACAGACCGGACACAAACCGGGCTGTATCGTCGTATATCCGCAGTAATGGCAGACCAGACGTGTCGCCGTGCCGCTTCCATGCTGGCTCAGTGAAACATCGCAATGCGGACATTTTATCACATGACCGCAGGCTCTGCAAGAGACAAAGCCTGCCATACCGCGCCGGTTGATAAAAAGCATCGTCTGTTCTCCCTTTTTCAGACGGTCCTCCATCAGCTCACTCAGACGGTCACTTAAGATCGAGCGGTTGCCCCTCCTTAACTCCTCGCGCAGGTCGATGATCTCACACAAAGGCATGGGGCGCTTTTGTACCCTGTGTTTTAATTCCAACAGGCAGTACTCGTCATTTTCTGCCTTATAATAACTCTCAAGGGAAGGCGTCGCGGAGCCCAGCACCACGACCGCATCTGTCATTTTTGCCCGCTGTATTGCGGTTTCTCTCGCGTGATATCTTGGCACGGTCTCACTCTTATAGGAAGCCTCATGCTCCTCGTCTATGATGATGATCCCCAGCGCCGGAAATGGTGTAAAAAGTGCCGAACGTGGTCCGATCATCACAGAAATTTCTCCGTTTTTTGCGCGTTCAAACTGGTCATACCGCTCCCCGGCCGAAAGTTTTGAATTGATGATGGATACCTGTGCACCAAAACGGTTGTAAAAACGCCGCACCGTCTGATAGGTCAGCGCAATCTCCGGGATCAGAACGATTGCCTGTTTTCCCTGCGCAAGCACATGTGCAATCAGTTCCATGTAGACTTCCGTCTTTCCGCTTCCGGTGACACCCTTGATCAGGTAAGTTTTCCGCTCGCCTGCATCGTACTCCATCGTAATTTTCGAGACGACATTCTGCTGCTCCTCATTCAGCTTCTTTT
>OIAY01000635.1_pt1 | contig 10450 bp, 8 predicted proteins | sample 1580831 | NCBI WGS metagenome assembly OIAY01 (sample SAMEA3882522, study PRJEB24775) | human gut metagenome | biome: human-associated habitat; feature: intestine environment; material: feces | place: Netherlands | collected 2009/2010 | reverse complement strand
CTACCATACCAATCAGACTTATACATGATTTGTCTTGTCAGTTCATACCATGAAACATCAGCAATACTCTTTGCAAGATGATGATTTTTTATCATATTAGATATTTTCAAATCCTCACCTACTATCAGTTGGTTTTCCTGTACTAGCTTATGAGAAATCTTATGAAGATTATCCATTCTGATATTTGTAATCTTTTCATGCAGTATTGCTATCTTATGTTTCTGTTTGTACCAATTCTTACTGAATTTCTGTTTATGTGCTAACTGTCTTTGCAGTTTTGCAAGCTGTTTTTCATACTTATATAAGGTCTTTGGATTTTCAAAGTGTTCCTTATCAGAAGTAATTACTAATTCCTTTATACCTAAATCTAAACCAATTTCCTTGTCTGTATTAGGCAATTTTGCTACCCAAATTTCAACATTAAATGATATGAAGTACTTCCCACTTGGAACTTGTGAAATAGTAGCGTTTTTAATGCTACCCAAAACTGGCTGAGATTGTTTTATCTTTACATAACCAATCTTAGGCAATTTAACATATTTATCTACAATAGAAACAGAACCTTTCTGATTGTAGGTAGTGTATGATTTATGATTATCATGCTTCTTTTTAAATTTCGGATAACCTACAGAACTATCACGAAAGAAATTCTTGAAAGCAGTGTTAAGGTCACGATACTCACTTGTTAAAGCAAGGCTATCTACTTCCTTTAAAAATTGATATTCTGACTTATAAGCAGGTGGCTGTGTGTCAAGACTTTCCTTGTGTTCTTCATAGTACGCAATTTTATCTGCTAACATATTATTCCAAAGGAATCTACAACAGCCAAAACATTTCTGAAAGAAAGTCTGCTGTTTCTTATTAGGGTATAATCTGAATTTATAACCTTTTATAGCCCTATGAACAGTTAAATTATCAATTTCAAAAACATATTCATCGTTTACAAGCGATACGCCTTGAATATCTACCCCAGATTGAATATAAGAGATAATATCCAAAAATGAGTATGCTTCTACAACACCATCTTCTGTATCTAATACATTATACATATTATTATTTTTAGATATTATCTCAAACATAATGTTACTTCCTTTCTTCTAATTCTAAAATTTTCTGCACCATATACAGAATACATTCTGGAGTATTTCGCCAACCTTGTTCCCAAGATTGCAATGTTTTTAATTGAATGTGAAACTCTTTTGCGAACTGACTTTGACTAAGACCAGTTTGTTTTCTTAATTCTAAAATAGTTACATTTTTCATAAGTTTACTATACCACATTGTAGGATGATTTGCAAGTCTGTCTTAAAATTATTTTCAAAAATATTGCAAAGCTATTTGCCTTGATTTTCAATATAGTTCTTTAAAGTTTCTTGACTCACATTGCCTATGCTGCTTATGAAATATCCATCAGAAAAGAATGTCTTTTCCTTCCAAAAACACTTCTTCAAATAAGCAGAATACTTTTCCTAAATATGATAAGTAATATATGATTTCATAGTCCTTACCATATTTGACAGATTGATATTAGGTGTAGTTTCTATCATATAATGTATATGGTCTTTATCTACTTCCATATAATGAATCACAACATTATGGTTTTGACAATATTCCAAGGATAATCTTTTAATATCTGATGCTATATTGGATGATGCAAATAACTTTCTTCTGTACTTACAGACGAAAATCAGATGGTATTGTAAGAGATATTTATTATGACTTCCAGACTTGTATGTATTTGACATAGTAACTTACTCCTTTCAAGTTGAACTTAAAAAGAGTAATTCTATATTAGAACTTTCAAAACGAATTTCGCAAAATTTACCCGACTTAGGTCGGATAGAAGCTGGCTGGCATCCCTCGAACCTAAAGGTTCGGGGTTTTGCCAGCTAAATTATAAAAGACTCTTATAGATTTCTATTATATTTTCAGACTACTGCTTATTCGGTGCAAGGAACTGATTATAGAAGTTATTCAACGCATCCGGTTCTTTGCTGTTTCCAATTCCGTGAGTTTCCACATATTGTTTCATCTGTTTGATCGTTTCCTTTGAAAATACATAGGTTTCCACCGGAGTATCATGATCCATGTTATTTAATGCGCTTTCCAGTGCTGCCTTGTATTCCGGATCGACTTTCCAGATAGAATTATCTTCAAGTCCTCCTTCTTCAAACGATTTGTTATAATATTTGCTGTTGATGAAACGGGTAACTCCGGTCAGATCCATCTGTGTGAGTTTTTTCGGTGTGGTATCGGTCACATGCACCATGATCTGTTTCACATATGTGTTTCCTACATGGTCTACCACGGTTAAATTCTCGGATGTGGCAAAGTCATGCTGCAGATTTGTAAATTCTTCTGCCTGGTAGTCCGGGATCGTGAAAGATGTGAACACTTCCGGATCACTCGGTGCCGGATTGGTTCCCGGTAAAATCGGACTTCCATCTTCCCGGTCGGTTGCCGTTGCATGGCTTAAGATTTCTTCTTCCGTGATAAAACCACTCTGTGCCTGCTCTAAGGTATAATAGAGATCCTGTGCCTGAATCCACGGGCAGTCGTCCCAGACAGCATAAAGTGTGATCTCTCCACCATCTTCTGCCACAAGGTTCCGAACGATATCTCCGGCTTTCCACTGTGGGATAAAGGTGTCTTTGCCATCTTCTAAGGACCAGCCCATAAATACGGATGCGTAGACTTTTTTCTTTGGCTCCTCGGCTTTCTTATTTTCCTCGATATCTTCTTCCTCTAAGTCATTGAAAGCATCGATATCTTCGGCATCATCTTTATTCTCTTTTGTCACGGCAACTTTTTCATTCTGATCCGTATCGTCTGTTACATCAGGATTGTCTGTATCATCTGATTCATCAGAATTATCTGCAGTTTCTGCCTCGTCTGATTCATCAGAGTTGTCTGCAGTTTCTGCATTGCCTGCTTCATTCATGGAATTCTGTGCGTCTGCATCTGAATTACCTGCATCCGAATCATCTCCATTGTTTTCGGAATCCTCATCCTCTGAATTACCGGCACCCTCTGGGTCTTCCGCATTATCCGGATCTTCGGTATTCTCCATATCTTCCGTTTCTTCCTCTTCATATCCATCCATCATTGCCTTTGGAATCACTCCGGCAATCACATCCTCTGTCACGTTTTGTCCATCCAGTGTATATTTCACATAGGCTGCTGTTCCGTCTGCATTCCATACATCCGGCAGCGTTACATCGGTATCATACGTTGCTTCAATATCATCGATATGTCCGGCTCCACCGTTCGGATCAAAATGGATCGTATATTTATTTGCCTCTGCACTGGCTGTCATCGTGACATTTCCGGCCGGCATTGTAAATACAAACTTCTTAGCATCTACGGTCTGCTCCCCACCGGATCCGCCTTTATAATTTCCTTTCCAGTTTAACCAGTGATAGCCTTCTTTTACTGCCGCATCGATGGTAACGCTCTGTCCATAGCGGTACGATCCGCCTCCGGTCGTCTTTTCAATGCCGGTTCCGGCATTTAATGTTACATTATATAGATGTCTTTCATAATAATAATCAATGACCATCTTTCCATCTGCAGTTACCGCTTTCGTCTGTGTTTTCGGGCTGTCAAAACCGGTGTATGTCTTTACTGCAGGCGTAACCTTGCTTCCGATCTGTGCTTTTTTCGTCTCTGTTTCGGCAAGTTCGTAATTTTTATCATCATGTGTGGAAGCAATGCCGGTTGTTTTCTGTTTCCAGTGATGAACGGTATAAACAGCTTCATCCAACACTCCGGTAAGAGTTAAGGTCATGTTATAAGCCGGCATGCTTCTCTCATAGGCATAGGTCTTATCATTTACCATGTCCGATGTTACCTTGCGGTCTTTGGATTCGTTGGTCTTTTCATTGAGGTCCGTCCATTTGCTGAACTGGTAACCGGTGTTGAAGGTTGGTGTTGTAATAATTGTTGCACCGCACGACACCTCATACGATGCTATATAATAATCACCGGATACCGTGCTGCTACTGTTTACTGTACCTCCTGCATCTGGTGCAGCCGCTTTTATATTTTCAACTGCCTTAGCAGCCTTACCGCTTGCTTTTATATATACATCCGTTACCGCTTTGTTTGTAGCAGTTTTGTCGATTTTGACAGTGAGTACATAAATTGGAATTCCTGTCGATTCTTTCGATAATATATTATCAATGGTAGTACCAGTTGCAACATTTTGTGATCTCAAATCACCGGACAGCCTAGATCCATTCTTAAACTCTTCCACTCCGGAATTTTTCTCATATGTACAGTCGATACTGTAACTGATATAACTGCCTCTGCTTGGGTTTATGAATTTACTATTTTCATAGAATGTTCCCTCATCCCCCTGTGTATCAACCGCAAAGGTTACCGTATGATTTTTTGCATTCCAAACACCTGTTATCGTAGTTTTTTTATCAGTCTCCTTATTATAAACCGTGAGCTTTGGTTTTGTATTCGTCGGAGTTAATGCTTCGTCTAATGTAACAACCAGTTTTCCATTGTAATATCCCGTCTTAGACTGCAGCGTCTTATTGGTAATCTTCTGTGAAACGGTAGCTGTTGTCGGGCTCTTTACTGTCGTAACCTGAGCTCCTTCTGCAAAGTTATCCGAAATATCTACCGCAATACCCGTTACAAACATGGTAACCCATTTCGTATAATCCCCAGTATTGGTCTGCAGCGTGTATTTATCATTTGCATAGGCAGGCTGTGTACTTTCCTTTTTAATTGTAAAATCGACCAGATCTCCTCTTGTTGTCGTTGCTTTACTGTACAGTGCATTTCCATTGATCGATAAATACGGACTTACATCTTTTGACAGTCCGAAAATCCGTTTGTTTTTATTAAACTTTTCAGTTTCTTCCTGTGCATACAGATTCAGTTTGGTCAGATTAACTGCCGTGTTCCCACTATACACAAAAATCGTCAGATATTGTCCAGTTAACGGCTCTTTATCATTTGCCTTATATGCCTTTGACTTTATACTCGTAAGCATTCCGGTCTTGATATCTTTCTCTACCCATTCTCCATCGTGTTTTGAAACATCATCAATATTAAAATCCGCAGACATTCTAAGACGTACTGCTCTCATCGGAACCGTTATATCACAGTTTTCCACAACGATCAGCTGCCATCCTCCGGCGCCCTCACCGCCACCGATATGTTCATAATACGGAATGTTAAATACCGAATACGTTCCGTAGACTTTGTCACTTTTATTAATGATGTCTGTTACATCTGCATACATATTGACAAAAGTGTACTGTTTATTTACTCCATTTTCCTTTTTTTGATCTATATAATCGATCGACCGGTTATCATAAGTTGCATACTGTGCCTTTATCAGTTTTGCCGATCCATCCGGCAGTACAAAGGCGATTTCTGATTTTGCCAAAGCAGCTGCATCTGTCGTCGATCTGTCTACACTTGTTCTTGCCTGCCATACCAAATATGCAGCCCGTACTGTTCCATCCCCACCTGACGATTTTGTAAGCTTTGCAGATCTGTTATTTTTGATCTTCTTTCCAATCACGGAGTTATCTGCTTTTTTCAATACCGTTTCAGCGGCTTTATACTGGTCTTTTTCACTGTCATAGGTGTTATAGTTTGTAACAATATCGTAAGCCCATGTATCATAGTTCGTATTTCCGGTATAGTTGATATTCAACCGTCCATACAGCGGTTGTCCTGCCCCCGCCTGTGAATCCGTCATATAGGCTTCTCCTGCTTCTTCTACCGTGATCGCTTTCACACTCTGCGGAATCATGGTGACCAGAAACATTACTGCACAGAGCAGTAAAAATCTGCTTAATTGTGTTATCCTGTTTCTCATAAATCTCCTTTCGACTTTTTTGTCATGTGTAATTTATATTTTCATTTTGAAAATACCGTGGTAAATAAAAAAATGAACTGCAAGGTAATCAGAGATTTCAAGCAGTTCATTTTTCCGACTATCAAAATTAATTTTGATAGTTTTCATACTTATTCAATTTTACTTGTTGTTTAAAGCTCAGTTACCCAGCCATCCTTTTCCCTAGCTTCATCCATGCCTCTTCCTGTTTTGAAACCTGTACTATATTTAGCAAAAGAAGTCTGTTTATCGCTTACGGTTACTTTCCAAGAATAACTCCAACGTCCATCGACTGTTTTTAAAGTAATAACAGAAGATCCTTTTCCCTTCACATCAAGATAAACGTCATCCTCTACCTTTAAAACATTTTCATTACTACTGGTCATAATAAATCCTATATCAAGCGAGCTAGACGTTGCAACTTTTTTATCAGAAGAAAACATTTCTCGGTTTACAGGCGTTCGTCTGTACTCAATCGTTCCATCATCATTTTTCTTCACATAGTACTTGATATTATCATACATATCAAATCCAACTGCCAGCACCATGTCGTTTTTCTTAACCGTTACCTTGTATTTCGCCTGAACTTTCTTATTGGCTTTTGACGTAACCGTGATCGTTGCAGTTCCCACTTTTTTCGGTGTCACAAAACCGGTGGAAGAAACGGATGCCACGCTTGTATTACTGGACTTATAGGAAACAGCACTGCTTTTTACTCCGGTAATGCTCTTTACCCGGATCTGCGCCTGCCCGTACTTTTCTTTCTGTGCTAAAATCTGCTCTCCAATAAAATGCGGTCTTATGTTTGCCACATTCTCATAATATTCAAGAGTCTCTGCATCTCCACAATGATCATAAATCTTATGGAAAGATTTTTCCGGATATAAAGTTACGCTGTTTTCCGCAAGTACGATCTTACCTTTTCCTTTTTCGGAATAGTCCGTATCAATCATATCCGCCGTTTTTACGGTTATGGTAAACTTTGCTTTGACATTCTTATTGATCAGGGAAGTTACGGTGATCGTTGCCTTTCCTGCTTTCTTGCCGGTTACTTTTCCTTTGGATGATACCGTCGCAACTTTTTTGTCACTGGAAGAAAAGGCAATGTTCTTATTGCTGATCCCTTTAAATGATTTTACTTTGATAGTGGTTGTCTTTCCGACAACGATGGATGCTTTTTTCTCTTTTAAAGTGATCTTTGCTTTCTGCTTTCCTTTGCTTACAGTCAGACTCAATGTTCCTTTTACCTTGGAATCATAGATGGATGTCACAGTGATCTTACATTTTCCTTTTTTCTTTACTGTCACAACACCCTTTGCATTTACTGTTGCAATGCTGGTGTTCGAGGATTTGTATTTCAGTTCACCGGATTTGATACCGTCTTTACTGTTTTTTGATCCTACCACCACTCCATTTTTAAACATGGCAACCGGAACAATCGTGAACTTCTCTCCTGCATAAACAGTTTTCTTTTTCATGCAGTGATAATGATTGTATGTTCCATTGTTTTTGGAAACATTACAGCAGCCTTCATTTGCTTTATGCCATTTGGCATCATCCGATGTTGCAAACACGATTTGATTTTTTGGCTTATCTTTGCCATAGTAATCCAGATATACTGCCTGCTTTGCCGATACTTCCTCCGGCTGTGGTACTACGATGCTGCTGATACACACGATAAGTGCAAGCATGAGCACGACTGCTTTTTTCCATCCTGCCAGCATTGTGGCACTGGTTCTGTTCTTTCTTCCTCTCTCTCTCATAACTTCGATTCTCCTTTATCCTTTATTTTTGATTCTTTTACTTACGACGTTGACAAACGAAATGGAAACTTTTATAATATACCTATCAAGACAGCCGGGTGATAAGCAAATACCTATCTGCTCCGGCATATGTGATTGTTTAAGTTACGAAGTAACCGTCCAACCTTTAGCGGGGAGCTGGACGGTTATTTTTTTGTCTTATCATGGGTATCATTTCTGACACTTCTGACAAGCGATACGATGGTACATATCATAATAACAAATGTGAACAAGTCACTATATGTAACCATGCTACCACCCCTTTCTCCGAATCTCGGAGCAGATCTAAGTGGTAAAGCCGTCCTTTCGGCTGCCTTGATCAGTATACTATATCTGTTTTCCTTTTCTTTATTATAAACGTCATGTAATGGAAAAGCAACTTTCTCTGATCGAATATCTTCCTATTTATTTGTCAAGGTACAGTTCTTGTATATTATACCATATGCAACCCTTTTTGCAATAAAAAATACCTTTACGAACTGCACTTTTTTCGATTTACCGTTGCTTTACAAAATTATACCTTTATATATATATATCTATCCAAAATTATACATTTTCTTCACTCTCCCTTACAATATGTTTGCAGAAATAAATATATTATTTATCTTTATAAACATACTATATCATATTGCTTCTCTTATGTCAATAAAAATATTTAGTTTTATAAATATTATATATTGATAAAAAAACATTTTATGTTATAATATAAATAAATCTGGTAAATAAATCGGAGGTATATTATGATAAGTTACAAGCCACTATTCAGATTATTATTAGAAAAAAATATGTCAAAAACTCAACTACGAGAAGCCATAGGATTTTCTACTGCAACTCTTGCAAAACTTTCCAAAGGGGAATATGTCTCATTGGAAATTCTTGACAAGATATGTACCTATATGCAATGCAATATTGCAGATGTTATTGAATATGTTAAAGAATCTGGTTTGTGAACCATAAAATACGGAGGAAATTGACTATGAGTATATGTAACAAGCATTTATATTGCGAAAAATGCGAATGTTTTATAAACAATATGTGCTTTGAACCATACACGCTAAATGATTTAACAACAAAATATGGGAAAGAACCAAAAAAAAGATATTGCGGTTATAACCCAATAGATACATCAGAACGTAGAGAAAAAATCCGAACTATGATGGGATTAGATAAAGATTTTAATTTACATGATGTATTGGTGACACAAAAAAATTGTTTGTGTATTGATGATTCATATAAAAACATAGATTGTTATACTTTGCAACATATTGTAGACATGATCTGCTTTGATGAATACGACTTAAACGATTTTCACTTAGTGGAAATTCCAAATTCAGATACATTTCATTTTCAGAATAGCAAAAATAATAAACATTTTTTTATAATAAGAATCTATGGTCAACCAGATATTCATGGCGAGCCGGATGACCATTGGACGTTTGCATATATTACCGCCGATCAAAAAATAGTGCATACTCAAACTATTAAAGAAGCTGTAGAAAATTGCTAATATCAACTAAAAAAGCAGGTTCCCGGCAAATTGCTAGAAAACCTGCTTTTTGTGTTACATTTTATTCTGTTTATCATGGTTATATGTTTGCATATTGGAGATAATTTGTCACTTGTTATCTTCTTCTTTTTTATTGAAAAGATACTTTGCAATAATTTTGGGTAATACAATGATTGACGAGACCACTTCTGCGGTTGAAGAAATCCCCATAGTAATTACGGTTACATCTGTAACTTTTTCATGAAACACAAATACAAGAATATATGGAAAAATTATAACCAAAAACAATATAATCATAACACAATAAAAAAAATACTTTTTCAGTTTAAATGATAGTTGCATATTTGATACCTATACGTTTTTCTGATTCTCAATGTATTGTTTAATTATAGCAAGTGGAGCACCGCCAACTGTGCTTACAAAATAACTGTTAGTCCACAAACTCGGAAGTCTTGATTTAAGCCAAGGGAACTCTGTTCTCAACACTTTAGAGGAATATCCCTTGATTTGCTTAACAGCTTTATGTACTCCAAATTGTGGGTCTACTTCCATAAGCAGATGCACATGGTCTGGCATGATTTCCATTTCGATGATTTCGACATTTAGTGAATCGCAGGTTTCTTTAATCAGCTCCTTTAAGCGAACATCAACACCGTTTATCAAAACGGAACGTCGATACTTGGGACACCATACTACATGGTATTTGCAGGAATAGACTACATTATGGTTTGACTTGTATTCCATAAATACATTATACTACTGCAACTTATATAATGCAATAAATATTAGATAGCTTTCAACAAAATAATAGTTGCCGTAAAGCCCCTTGCTAAAGCAAGGGGCTTTACGGCAACATTTGGTAAAAAAACAGAGCGGTTTTACATATTTTTTTATGTATAAAAACCGCTCTGTAGTTATCATGATACCAATTATACCAAGAAAATATGTATATCTATACCTATTTATACTTCGAATCATTCCGCACAATGAAGCCTCGCACGACTAAAGTCACGAGTGTCCGGCGGCTAATCATCAAAGCAATTCGTGAATTGGAATAACAAACATCAGCTTTGCTTTAATACTGCTAATTGAAACATACGGGTTAGACCAGTATCTTGAATCATTTGAGTCCTGGCGGTTATCTCCAAGAACAAAAACGCAGCCATTCGGAACATCATAGGTATATTCACATTCGGTGATGATGGTATCATCTAAATAATTACTTTCATCAAGTGCCTCTCCATTAACCAGTACTTTCCCATCTGCAAAAGAAATTGC
>OIAY01000634.1_pt1 | contig 10464 bp, 12 predicted proteins | sample 1580831 | NCBI WGS metagenome assembly OIAY01 (sample SAMEA3882522, study PRJEB24775) | human gut metagenome | biome: human-associated habitat; feature: intestine environment; material: feces | place: Netherlands | collected 2009/2010 | reverse complement strand
CGTGGCCAGCGCCATCAAGTACGCGCTTGCCAATGATTTGGACGAGAACCAGATCGTGGTGGTGCTCGCCCCTGATTCCGGCCGCAGCTACTTGGAGAAGATCTTCAATGACGACTGGATGCGCGTCAACGGCTACGGCGACATCGTGGAGCGCACCAGCAAGCCCTCCCTCGCCGAGCAGTACCTTAACGGAACTCCCTCTGATGAGGGAGCTGGGGACGGACTCCATAACTAGCTATCAAAAGAATCAATACCAACATCCGCACTAACTAACCGCACCTGTTCTACCTTCGAATACGGAACGATCCCGAAAGGAACCCAATATCATGTCCGCTGAATACAACGCCAAGTTCGCCAACACCGACATCGCCACTCGCGCCATCCACGCCGGCCAGGAGCCCGACCCGACCACCGGTGCGGTCGTCACGCCGATCTTCGCCACTTCCACTTTCAAGCAGGATGGCGTGTTGGGCCTCAGGGGAGGCCACGACTACTCCCGCTCCATCAACCCCACTCGCACCAGCTTCGACGAGCAGCTCGCCGCCGTGGAAGGCGGCAAGTACGCGCTGAGCTTCTCCTCGGGCTTGGCCGCCATCGACGTGCTGTTGCGCTCCACCATCAAGCCCGGCGACAACATCCTGCTCGGCAACGATGTGTACGGCGGCACCTACCGCCTGCTCTCCAAGGTGTTCGTGCCGTGGGGTGCGGGCCTCGACGTGGTGGACATCACCGACACGGCCGCCGTCTCAGCCGCGCTCGCCAAGAAGCAGTACGCGTACATCTGGGTGGAAACCCCGTCCAACCCGCTGCTCAACATCACCGACATCGCCGCCACGGTCTGCGCCCTGCTCCACATCCAGATGCCCAACGGCTGTATCGGCACGCCGACCCAGCTTAAATAAGCCACCAAGACATCAGAATCTCATGCACATAGCCATAGCCGGCAATATCGGATCGGGAAAATCGACACTCACGCGGCTCCTCGCCCGCCACTACGGATGGAAGCCCCACTACGAGCAGGTAGCCCACAACCCATACCTCGAGGACTACTATCGCGACATCAAGCGGTGGTCGTTCCCGCTGGAGGTCTTCTACCTCAAAGAGCGGTTCAAGGACCTACTGCAGCTCCAGAAGCAACAGGAGGACATCGTGCAGGACCGATCCATCTACGAGGGCGTCTATGTCTTCACGGCCAACAACCACGATCTCGGCAACCTTGATGACCGCGACTTCGAGACCTACATGGAACTGTTTGAGGACATGACCGACGTGGTTCGCTACCCCGACCTCATGGTCTATCTCCGCTGCTCCGTGGGCCACCTCGCGAGCAACATCGAGAAGCGCGGACGAAGCCTCGAGAGTCTCAACCGCCGCTACGAAGACTTCATCACGAAGCAATACCAGGGGCGGGTGCTCATCATCGAGGCCGACGAGCTCGACTTCCTGGCCAACCCGTCCGACCTCGGCTTCATCACGGACAAGATCGACCGCGAGTTGTTCGGCCTCTTCCCCGACAAATAAAGGTCTGGACGTATCCCCAATAAATAAAAAAGGTAAAAACTACACAAAAGCAGCTATATCATGCACATTGCTATCGCCGGAAACATTGGTGCGGGAAAGACCACCCTCACCCGACTGTTGGCCAAACGCTACGGATGGACTCCCCACTACGAGCCCGTGGACAACAATCCGTACCTCGAAGACTACTATGGAGACATGGAGCGGTGGTCGTTCAATCTCCAGATCTATTTCCTCAACAAGCGGTTTCGCGACGTCGTGGCCATCGCCAAGTCGGAGGAGACCGTCATCCAGGACCGCACGATCTTCGAGGACGCACGCATCTTCGCTCCCAACCTCCACGACATGGGACTGATGAGCGACCGCGACTTCGCCAACTATACCGACCTCTTCGACCTCATGATGAGTCTCGTCAAGTTGCCCGACCTCCTTATATATATAAGATCCAGCATTCCCCACCTCATAGAGCACATCCAGCGTCGCGGCCGCGACTACGAGCAGACCATCCGCATCGACTATCTGTGCGGACTGGGCGAACGCTACGAGGAGTGGATCAAGACTTACCAGGGCCCGATGATCATCGTCGATGGCGACAAGAACGACTTCCTCGACAATCCGGCCGACTTCCAGCGCATCACCGAGATGATCGACGAGCGGCTCTACGGCCTGTTCCCACTCGACAACAAGGACTAAGCCTCTCCTCCACTACTATAGACAAGGGCGGACCGATTGCGGCCCGCCCTTGCTCTGTAAGTATTCATTTGGGAAAAGTGTTCATCCGAACAAGGAGTGACAGACCAAGTAGCCACACCTTCAGCCGCGCCTATCCGAGGTTTGCAATGTCCTCCTCCGTGCGCTCCATGATGCCTGCGGCAAGGTTGTCGCCCGCCTGCACGATGGTGACCAGCGGCGAGAGCGTCTTGGCCGAGTCGTAGCTCCGCTCGTCCTCATAGGAGTTGAAGTTGAGGCCGAAGGCCCCCATGTGCCAACGGATCGCCATCATCTCCTCGTCCGTCAAGTCGAGGCCCGAGAGCAGCAGCATGATCACCGACTTCTCGCCATGGCCCAGCGGCAACTTATTATAGACCACATTCCATCCTGGGACGTCCTCCCAGACTCCCAGCGCGTTTTTCTTGCGCTTCGTGGTGGGCTTGTAGATGTTGGTCTTGCAGACGTCGTGGAGCAGCGAGGCGACGATGACGTTCTCCTTCTTCACCTCTTTGCCCAGGTTCTCGTCGAGCTGGCACATAGCTTCCCACACCTTCAGCGCAGCCCGGCACACGTTGAGCGAGTGCTCACACAGTCCTCCTGGCACATTGAGGTGGTGGCCCGCCGAAGCAGGCGCGTCGAAGAAGCCATCCTTCTCCAAGTCCTCAATCACATAATCCATTCCGTCACGGTTCACTGAGCGCAACAACGCCTCAAACTCCGCCTGATTTGCCTTTTTGTCTATATTCATCTTACAATATCTTTATTCTGTCTTTTCGCCACAAAGGTACAACTTTCGGTTGAATTCACGTTCTGCCGCCGACCTTTTTTCACCTTTTCTCGCTTTCCACCGTGCGAAATGACAAGAGGCGAGACTTGACCCAGGTTAAGCAAATAGCATTTTTAACGATTTTACAACAACATTTACCCTCGGGTATTTGGTAATGATAAAATAAAAGTGTACTTTTGCGGTGTCATAATAAATTAACGTATTATAATTATAAAATCATTAATCTCATGGCAGTAAATTACAAAGAGCTTGGTCTCGTCAACACACGAGAGATGTTCAAGAGAGCCGTCAAGGGCGGCTATGCGATCCCCGCATTCAACTTCAACAACCTTGAGCAGCTTCAGGCAATCATCACCGCGGCTTCCGAGACGAAGTCGCCCGTCATCCTTCAGGTTTCCAAAGGTGCCCGCGCTTACGCCAACCCGATCCTCCTCCGCTACATGGCCGAGGGTGCGGTAGAGTATGCCAAGTCACTGGGCTGCAACCATCCCGAGATCGTCCTGCACCTCGACCACGGCGATTCCTTCGAGTTGGTGAAGGGCTGCGTGGACCTGGGCTTCTCTTCTGTTATGATTGACGGCTCATCGCTGCCATACGAGGAAAACATCGAACTGACGAAGAAGTGCGTGGAATACGCCCACCAGTTTGATGTGACCGTAGAGGCTGAGCTCGGTGTGCTCGCCGGCGTCGAGGACGAGGTCAGCTCCGAGGAGAGCCACTACACTCGCCCCGAGGAGGTCATCGACTTCTCTACCCGTACCGGTTGCGACTCGCTCGCCATCTCCATCGGTACGAGCCACGGCGCTTACAAGTTCAAGCCCGAGCAGTGCACGCGCGACCCGAAGACCGGTCGCCTCGTTCCTCCTCCCTTGGCCTTCGACATCCTCCACGAGATCGAGGAGAAGCTCCCCGGCTTCCCCATCGTCCTCCACGGATCTTCCTCAGTGCCTGAGGAGTATGTGAAGATCATCGACCAGTACGGTGGCAACCTGCCCAACGCCGTAGGTATCCCCGAGGAGCAGCTCCGCGAGGCTTCCAAGAGCGCCGTCTGCAAGATCAACATCGACTCCGACTCCCGCCTGGCCTACACCGCCGGTGTGCGTGAGACCCTGGCCCAGCATCCCGACTACTTCGACCCGCGCCAGTATGGCAAGGTGGCCCGTAAGTACATGACGGAGATGTACTCCCACAAGATCATTGATGTGCTCGGCAGCGACCACAAGCTCATCAACTGCGACTAATCGTTCGCCTATCCCGCCCTGCTGAGGGCGACCATACTATCACACAGGGTGTGTCCAAAGCCTCTCGGGGCTTTCGGCACACCCTGTTCCTTTTTCCCCACGAGCGCTTCTTGCAGGCGTCCCGAATTAAGATATAAAACGGGATTTTACAAAGTGTTAGTAGTGTGCATTTTGCCAATTCAGATAAAATGCGTAATTTTGCGGCAAAATAGAAGAAATCATGCAAGCAGAAAGCAACGAGAAGCCTTCAAGGACCGACAGCCAGTTTGAGCAAGCATTGGCCGTTTGCCGCCAAGTGTTCGCCCCCAAGCTCCAGGACTATGGCGCTTCGTGGCGCATCATGCGCCCCCAGACCGTCACCGACCAGCTGTTTATCAAGGCCAAGCGCATCCGCACCATTGAGACCACCGGAGAAAACCACGTGGGCGACGGCGTGCGGGGCGAGTTTATCGCACTCGTCAACTACGGCCTTGTCGGCATCATCCAGCTCTCGCTGCCCTGCGCCGACCGCATCGACATCACTCCCGACGAGGCCCTGGCCCTCTACGACGAGCACGTCGCCGAGACCTTCGCGCTGATGAAGCGCAAGAACCACGACTACGGCGAGGCGTGGAGAGACATGCGCGTGAGCAGCTACACCGACTTGATCCTCACCAAGATAGAACGCATCAAGGAGATCGAGGACCACTGCGGAGAGACGCTGGTGAGCGAAGGCATCGCCAGCAACTATATGGACATTATCAACTACGCCCTCTTCGGCATCATCCGCATTGACGAACAGGCGAACCAAGCAGCAGGCAAGGGAGAATAATAACCCAAAGCTGGAAGCAAGACAATGATCCAAAGCTACAAGGAAGCATTATAGCCCAAGCAGCAAGTAAGAGAAATCAATAATCCAAGGGGCGAGCAAATCGCCCTAAGACTGGCGAAAGCCAACACAGCAGACCGTATGGAAGAGAAGAAGCACGACAACAAGACAGCCCACCAGCAGGCCAAGCCCTCCGTGAAGCGGGAGGAGGCCGGCTGGGGATGGCGTATGGCCGTCAACCTCTGCCGCTTGCCGCTCTCCCTGGCTCTCATCTTCTCGGGCTTTGTCAAGGCCATCGACCCGCTGGGCACCCAGTACAAGATCGGCGACTACCTCGAAGCGCTCCACCTGGAGCAGTACGCCCCCTCCTGGGCCACGCTCACCACGAGCGTCCTGCTCTCCGCCGTGGAGTTCTGCCTCGGCGTCTTCCTGCTCTTTGCCATCCGAAGGAGAAAGGTGAGCCGCGTGATCGTAGCCTTCATGGCCATCATGACCGCCATCACGGTGTGCCTTTGGGGCTGGGAGCCCATCAAGGACTGCGGATGCTTCGGCGACGCCATCCACCTCACCAACGGCGAGACGCTGCTGAAGAACCTCCTGCTGCTCGCCATGGCTGCGGTTGTGGCGTGGAAACCGTTCTGCATGGTGCGCTTCATCTCGAAGACCAACCAGTGGATCGTCATCAACTACACGCTTCTCTTCATCCTCATCTCCTCGGCCCTGAGCCTTTGGTATCTGCCGCCCTTCGACTTCCGCCCCTACCATATCGGAGCCGACATCCGCAAGGGAATGGAGATCCCCGCAGGAGCCAAGCAGCCAAAGTTTGAGACAACATTCATCCTGGAGAAGGGCGGCGTGCGCAAGGAGTTTACGCTCGACAACTACCCCGACTCCACCTGGACCTTCATCGACAGCAAGACCGTGGAGGTGGAGAAGGGCTACGAGCCCCCCATCCACGATTTCTCCATCACCGATCCCGCAACCGACGACGACCTCACGGAGCAGGTGCTGGCCGACAAGGGCTACACTTTCGTCCTCGTGGCCCCCTACCTCGAACTGGCCGACGCCACCAATTTCGGCGAGATCGACCGCATCTACGAATACGCCCAGGACCACCACTACGGCTTCATCGCCCTGACGGCAAGCGAGGACAAGGCCGTGGCCCACTGGCGCGACATCACTGGTGCCGAATACCCGTTCTACATCACCGACGGGACAACGCTCAAGACCGTCATACGGAGCAACCCCGGGCTGCTGCTGCTGCGCCACGGCGTGGTCATCAACAAGTGGAGCCACAACGGGCTGCCCACCGCCGAGGAGCTCGCCAAACCTTTGGAGAAAAGCGCCCTGGGCAAGACGCCTCCCGACGAGGTCTCCCAGCGCGTGACGCTGATCGTGCTGTGCTTCGTGCTGCCGCTCTTCGTCCTGACACTGGCCGACCGCACCTGGCAGTGGACGAAGTGGATCCGACGGAGGAGAAAGCAAAACAACATGCCATCGGAAGCGGAGCAAGAGCCGTAGCGGCCAGACCCACTGGCCTTCGCCACAAGGCGCGCCCCACTTTCCTTCATGAGATATCACAGAGTATTTAACTTATTTTTTAAACACAAAAAGAAATGAGAAAGAAAATTGTAGCAGGTAACTGGAAAATGAACGAGACCCTCCAGGAGGGCGTTCAGTTGGCTAAAGACATCAACGATCTGTTGAAGGCAGACAAGCCCAACTGCGATGTCGTCATCTGCACACCGTTCATTCACCTGGCCAGCGTAGCTCCGGTCCTCGACAAGGAGATCGTAGGCCTCGGTGCAGAAAACTGCGCCGACAAGGAAAAGGGTGCCTACACGGGCGAAGTGTCAGCCGCCATGGTGAAGAGCACGGGCGCCGACTACGTCATCCTTGGCCACTCTGAGCGTCGTCAGTACTACCACGAGACGGCTGAGATCCTGAAGGAGAAGACCCTCCTGGCCCTGAAGAACAACCTCAAGGTGATCTTCTGCTGCGGCGAGACGCTGGAAGAGCGCGAGCAGAACAAGCAGAACGAGGTCGTCAAGGCCGAGCTGGAGCAGAGTATCTTCAACCTCACTGCCGAGGAGTGGAAGAACATCGTGATCGCTTACGAGCCGATCTGGGCCATTGGCACGGGCAAGACCGCTACGTCGGACGAGGCCGAGGAGATGCTGGCCTACATCCGCTCCATCGTCGCCGAGAAGTACGGCCAGGCCGTGGCTGACGAGACCTCCATTCTCTACGGTGGCAGCTGCAAGCCCAGCAATGCCAAGGAGCTCTTCGCCAAGCCCGACATCGACGGCGGACTCATCGGTGGCGCCTCGCTGAAGGCTGCCGACTTCAAGGGCATCATCGACGCCTGGAAGGACTAATCCATCACCATCATCCAGCGTGAGCCAGAGAGGCCTGGCGGTCTCTCCGGCCCACGCTTTTACCCACCCCCATTGACGACACATAAACGCCATCTGCCATGACAAGAATCGTCCTCTACCTCATCCTCCTCCTGATCCCCGCCATGGGCCTCCATGCGCAGGGCAAGGTCACTGTGACCCAAAGTTCGGCCATCGACGCGGTGGTCAACGGCAAGAAGAGCCCTCAGAACGACAAGCGCATGAGCCGCGAGGAGCGGCGCGCGGCCAAAAGGGCCGAGAAGGAGCGCCAAAAACAAGAGAAGATTCGGCGGAAGAATCAGCAACTGATGGTGCCGTCACAACCCAGCGGCTCCAAGCAGCGCGGCGACGCCCCGAGGGTGCAACTGCCCAGCAACCGTCCGCCAGCTGCCAAAGAACCCAAGATCACGGTCCAGGAACCTACGGGCGAGGCTCGCGACTACAAGCGCATGGTGCTCGTCCGCAGACCCATACGCCGACAAGTGGGCACGGAGACCCGGCAAGTACTCCGTCGCAAGGCACCCAGAAGAGGCAAGGGCTTCCGCATCGCCGTCTATTCGGGCGGCAACACGCGGGAGGACCGCAACAAGGCCGAACTGGCGGGACAGAAGGTGAAGGACGCCCTGCCCGACCAGCCCGTCTATGTCCACTTCTACTCCCCACGGTGGATGTGCCTTGTGGGCAATTTTGAAGAATACAAGGATGCACAGAAGGCACTGTGGAAGGTCAAGAAGGCCGGCTACAAGAGCGCCAACATCATCCGAAAATAATAAGCGCAGGACACGGCTTCCTGCCAACCTATAGAAAGTAAGAACATCATATACCATTCTCTCTCATGAATCCAGAGACACAATTCCGCGAGGGACTCGACGAACTCGCAGAACACTACAAGAGCGTCCTCACCCTGCTCGGCGAGGATGCTGACCGCGAGGGCCTGCAGAAGACCCCCATGCGCGTGGCCAAGGCCATGCAGATCCTCACCCGTGGCTACACGCAGGACCCTCACAAGGTGCTCACCGACGCCCTCTTCGAGGAGAAATACAACCAGATGGTCATCGTCCGCGACATCGACTTCTTTTCCATGTGCGAGCACCACATGCTGCCGTTCTACGGCAAGGTGCACGTGGCCTACATCCCCAACGGCCATATTACTGGCCTGAGCAAGATCGCACGCGTGGTCGATATCTTCAGCCACAGACTCCAGGTGCAGGAGCGACTCACGCTTCAGGTGCAGGAGTGCATCCAGGAGACCCTCAAGCCGCTGGGCACGATGGTCGTCTGCGAGGCGCGCCACATGTGCATGATGATGCGTGGCGTGGAGAAGCAAAACTCCATCACCACCACCTCCTCCTTCAGCGGAGCCTTCAACCAGGCCAAGACGCGCGAGGAGTTTATGAACCTGCTCCGCAGCGAGACCAAGCGCATCTGATGGCCGTAGCGGGTCGGATGGCCATCGTGTCTATCATGGCTGGCACATCTCTATGGTAAAATAAAGTATAGCAAATTATAGCATAGCAAGCAATCATCATTCTATATTTCAAAACTTAAAGCAAAACAACAATGAAGAAAATCTTAAGCCTCCTGGCCGTTTGCATGATCTTCGTCGGTCTGGCCTCCTGTGGCGATGACGACGACCTCAAGCCCACTCCCAACCCTGGCACCGGCAAGGATAGTACGAGAACCTACCTCACGCCCGAGGAGCGTGCCGCCCAGTTGCGCGACATGCAGGGTGTGTACAAAGGCTGGGCCTACTTCAAGTACAACGACAACATCAGCCGCTACAAGGACTCGGCCATGGTCTCGGCCACCGTCACGTCCAACGACTCGCTCATGGTGATCAAGAACCTGCCGCTGAGAATCATCACCAACCGCCTCGACCGTAGCTACGCTCAGCACCTCGACAGCACGGCCGTCATCCCCGACATCGAGGCCACCGTGCGCATCTACCTGCCCGCTGGCTACACGGCCGACCGCGCCAACATGTATGAGCACTGGTTCTGGTTCCTGCCCCGCGGCAAGAACTACCAGATGACGTTCCCCGTCACCTACGACGGCCAGGAGCGCAACATGACGCTCACCTTCGCGCCCAACTACAGTTCGTTTGCCAGCAACGGCGCCTTCCTCATCCGCCGCATGCTCTTCAACGTCATCATCAGTTCGGTGTCGCTCGAGGGAGTCTTCAACAACCAGGCCATCAACGAGATCCTGGAGCCGCGTTTGATCAGACAGTAGTCCGTCATGAAACTGATCTCTTGGAATGTCAACGGGCTGCGCGCCTGTGTCGGCAAGGGCTTCAAGGAGGCCTTTGCCCAGCTCGACGCCGACTTCTTCTGTCTGCAGGAGACGAAAATGCAGGAGGGCCAGCTCGACCTGGCCTTCCCCGGCTATCACTCCTACTGGAACTCGGCGGAGAAGAAGGGATATAGCGGCACGGCCGTCTTCACGCGCCACGAACCTCTCAGCGTCAGCAAGGGCATAGGCATCGAGGAGCACGACCACGAGGGGCGCGTCCTCACGCTGGAGATGGCCGACTTCTTCCTGGTCTGCGTCTATACGCCCAACTCCCAGGACCAGCTGCGCCGCCTCTCCTACCGCATGCAGTGGGAGGAGGACTTTCAGGCCTATCTCCACCGGCTGGACAGCCAGAAGCCCGTCATCGTCTGTGGCGACCTCAATGTGGCCCACGAGGAGATCGACATCAAGAATCCGAAGACCAACCGCCGCAACGCGGGCTTCACCGACGAGGAGCGCGAGAAGATGACGACGCTGCTCAAAAGTGGCTTCACCGACTCCTTCCGCAGCCTCTATCCCACGCAGGTGACCTACTCCTGGTGGTCGTACCGCTTTCATGCGCGCGAGAAGAACGCCGGGTGGCGCATCGACTACTTCCTCCTCTCCGACCGACTGGCGGAGCGGATGGAGGACGCGAAAATCCACACCGAGATCTTCGGTTCGGACCACTGCCCCATCGAGCTTGACATCAGCCTATGAGGGATCAGGTCA
>OIAY01000629.1_pt1 | contig 10505 bp, 3 predicted proteins | sample 1580831 | NCBI WGS metagenome assembly OIAY01 (sample SAMEA3882522, study PRJEB24775) | human gut metagenome | biome: human-associated habitat; feature: intestine environment; material: feces | place: Netherlands | collected 2009/2010 | reverse complement strand
CATCGGCCACACCCGCAGCCACCATGTTTTTGGCAATGTAGCGCGCCATATAGGCGGCCGATCGGTCCACCTTGGAAGAATCCTTGCCCGAGAAGGCGCCGCCACCATGGGCACCACGTCCGCCGTAGGTATCGACAATGATCTTGCGGCCCGTCAGGCCCGTGTCGCCGTGAGGACCACCAATGACAAACTTGCCCGTGGGGTTGACCAAATACTGTATGTCGTCGTTGAAGAGTGCGAGGACAGATTTCGACTCGATCTGCGCCTTCACCCGCGGCATGAGTATTTCCTCCACATCCTTTTGAATCTGGGCCAGCATTGCCTCGTCGTCGTCCATGAAGGGGTCGTGCTGGGTCGATACGACGATGGTGACGATGCGCTGCGGCACACCCTCGTCGCTATATTCCACCGTCACCTGGCTCTTGGAGTCGGGGCGGAGATAGGTCATCTGCTTACCCTCCTTGCGGATGTCTGCCAGCGTCCGCATGATAAGGTGAGCGAGATCGAGCGTGACGGGCATATAGTTGGCCGTCTCATTGCAGGCGTAGCCGAACATCATTCCCTGGTCGCCAGCACCCTGCGCCTCCTCGTCCTCGCGGCTGACGCCCCGATCGATATCCTCGCTCTGCTCGTGAATGGCAGTCAGAATACCACAAGACTTCGAGTCAAACTGATACTCAGCCTTATTGTAGCCAATACGGTCGATGGTCTTGCGGGCCACGGTCTGCAAATCGACATACTCCGTGGAGCGCACCTCGCCCATGATCACCACCTGTCCCGTTGTGTTGAAAGTCTCGATGGCGCAATGTGCCTTGTCGTCATAGGCCAAAAACTGGTCGAGCAAAGCGTCGCTAATCTGGTCCGCTACTTTATCGGGATGTCCTTCAGAGACAGACTCTGATGAAAAAAGATATGCCATTCTGTTTTCCTTGTTGAAGTTCTTATTACCTTATAAATTGAGTCAATCACTCGATTGGGGTGCAAAGTTACGCAATTTTGCTTGTATAGCCATGCGTTCCAACTCATTATTATATTTTATTATGCTGCGCGCCGCTCTCCAGGGGCTATTTGCCATTGAGTATTCGCTTGATGTCGTTGAGCTTGTTGAGTGCGTCCATCGGCGTGAGGTGGTCGATGTCGAGATGTAGTATCTCGTCGCGGATCTGCGAGAGCACGGGGTCGTCGAGCTGGAAGAGCGACATCTGCATTCCGTCGGTCGCCACCACATTCTCCACATTCGGTTTTCCCGCCGACCCCACCTGAGCGTTGTCCGCCTCCAGCTGCTTCAGGATCGTCGAAGCCCTGCGGACGATGGAGGGCGGCATACCTGCTATCTCGGCCACATGGATACCAAAGGAGTGCTCGCTGCCTCCACGCTCCAGTTTGCGGAGGAAGATCACCTTGCCATCCATCTCCTTGACGCTCACATTGTAGTTTTTGATGCGGTCGAAGCGTTTCTCCATCTCGTTGAGCTCATGATAGTGGGTGGCAAAGAGCGTGCGAGCCTGGGCACGCTTGTGCTCGTGGAGATATTCCACGATGGCCCAGGCTATGGAGATGCCGTCGTAGGTGGAGGTGCCGCGCCCCAGTTCGTCGAAGAGTACGAGCGAGCGTGGCGTGACGTTGTTGAGGATATTGGCAGCCTCGGTCATCTCCACCATAAACGTTGATTCGCCCGTGGAGAGACTGTCGCTGGCGCCCACTCTTGTAAAGACCTTGTCCACCAGTCCTATGCGGGCGCGCTCGGCAGGCACGAAACAGCCCATCTGGGCCATGATTGCTATGAGGGCCGTCTGGCGCAGCAAGGCCGACTTACCCGACATATTAGGACCCGTGATCATCACAATCTGCTGGCGTTCCGTGTCCAGATAGACATCGTTGGGGACATATCGCTCCCCGACAGGAAGCTGCGTCTCGATGACAGCATGGCGACCCTGGCTGATGTCGAGCACGTCGCTCTCATCGACCACGGGGCGCACGTAGCCCTGCTCCTCTGCCACCTTGGCAAAGGAGAGCAGGCAGTCGAGATGGGCTATGACATTGGCATTGATCTGAATCTGCGGGATATACTCCCTCATGTCCTCCACCAACTGCATGAAGAGCGAAGTCTCGAGGGCGATGATCTTCTCGTCGGCACCAAGGATTTTCTCCTCATACTCCTTCAGTTCCTCGGTGATGTAGCGCTCCGCCTGGGCGAGGATCTGCTTGCGCACCCACTCCGCTGGCACCCTGTCCTTGAACGTGTTGCGCACCTCCAGGTAGTAGCCGAAGACGTTGTTGAAGCCTATCTTCAGCGAACTGATACCCGTCTTTTCCATCTCCCGCTGCTGTATCTGCAACAGATACTCCTTGCCATTGTCGCGGATGGATCGCAGGTCGTCGAGCTCAGGACTGAAGCCCGCCGCTATCACGCCCCCCTTGTTGATCTGCAAGGGTGGGTCGGGCTGTATCTCCTGCTCTATTCTCTTTCGGAGCGTCTCGCAGAGGTTCAGTCGCTCGCCCACGCGCCGCATGGCCTCGTTGTCCGACTCCAGGCAAGCCGTCTTCACGGGCACGGTGGCAGCCAGCGCATGGCGCAACTGGTTGACCTCTCGGGGCGAGATGCGGCCCACCGCCGCCTTGGAGATAATGCGCTCCAGGTCGCCGATGCGGTGAAACTCGTCGTCCACCGTCTCACGGAAGTCCGTGTCGCGGTAGAAATACTCCACACCATCGAGCCGCTCGTTGATCTGCCTGACATCGCGCAGCGGGAAGACCGTCCACCGTCGGATCATGCGTCCGCCCATCGGCGTGACCGTATGATCGATGACGTCAAGCAGACTCGTGCCCTCCTCCTGCATCGGCTGGAGGAGCTCCAGGGATCGGATGGTGAAGCGGTCGAGACGTACGTAGCGGTCCTCCTCGATGCGGCGCAGCGAAGTGATATGAGAGATATGTGTGTGCTGGGTCAATTCCAGATACTGCATGATGGCCCCTGCGGCAACGATGCCGTTGCGCAGGTGGTCCACGCCAAAACCCTTGAGGTTCTTGGTTTTGAAATGCTTGAGGAGCTTCTGTCGTGCCGTCTGGTCGGTGAAGACCCAGTCGTCGAGTTCAAAGGTGACGAATTTGGTGCCAAACTGCTGTTCGAAGTCCTGCTTGCGCGTGCGGTCGTAGAGCACCTCCTTCGGCTGGAAGTTGCCCAGGAGTTTCTCCACATAGTCGTAGTTGCCCTCTCCGGTGAGAAACTCTCCCGTGGAAATATCAAGCAAGCTCACACCGCAAGCCCCCTTACCGAAATGGATGGCGGCAAGAAAGTTGTTCTCCTTGTAGTTGAGCACGTTGTCTCCCATGGCCACGCCCGGCGTCACGAGTTCGGTAATGCCGCGCTTCACCATCTTGTCCATCTCCGAAAGGCCCTTCTTGCCCTTGATGGCGGCCCGCTTTTTCTTCGGATCCTCCAGTTGGTCGCAGATGGCCACACGCTTTCCCGCGCGGATGAGTTTCGGTAGATAGGTGTCGAGGGCATGGTGGGGAAAACCCGCCATCTCCGCCCCACTCGCCGCTCCGTTGTTGCGACGCGTGAGCGTGATGCCCAGGATGCGCGCAGCCTCCACCGCGTCGTCGCAGTAGGTCTCATAGAAGTCGCCGCAGCGGAAGAGCAGCAGCGCCTCGGGGTGCTTCTCCTTCATCGAGAAAAACTGCCGCATCATGGGGGTAAGTCCCTTGTCGTTTGTTGCCATAGTCAGCCTTTGCCTTGTTGAATTGTTGCCGCAGAGAGGGGAAAGATCAAGCAAGCAGCGTGACTCTTCCCCTTCGCGAAAGTTCAAGGATGCAAAAATACAAAAATAAGGCCGAATGGCAAAATGATACCCCCGTTTTTGTGCCTGGCGGGCGCAAAAAGTTTGAGGCGCGCCCGCCCAGCACACAGATTCTGCGCCCTTAGCCGACGCAGCGCTTGAGCCAGCTCCAGCCCTCCCGCACCCACAGGACGAGGGAAGAGCCCAGGATGATGATGGCCCAGTCCGCCACTTTGAGGTCGCAGACGTTGAAGAAATGCTGTATTCCCGGCAGTTCTACCATGGCTATCTGTCCAATGAAGATGATGGCCACGATCAGCAGCAGTCCCTTGCAGCCCTTGAAGTGGAGGGCGCTGCGTCCCGTCTCGAAGGCCCTGGAACAGAAGAGATAGAAGAAATGGGTCATCACAAAGATGGTGAAGAAGAGCGTCTCCTCGTAGCGGGTCAGTCCGTCGGACGCTCCGAGGCGCACGTGGAGCAAGTCCATGAGACTCGTGATGCCAGCGTGCTCGAAGATATAGAGCAGCACGAAGAGCAAGACGAAGAAGCAGCCGCCCACACCCAGGATATTTTCATACATCGCGCGGGTGAGAATGAAGCCCTTGCGGTCTCGCGGCTTGTCCCGCATCACGCGCTCCGAGGGCGGCAGCGAAGCCAGAGCCATGGCGGCAAAGGTGTCCATGATGAGGTTCACCCATAGCATCTGCGTGACCGTGAGCGGACTCTGCGTGCCCATGAAGGCTCCGCTCAGGACGATGAAGCACGCCGCCACATTGACCGTGAGCTGGAAGAGCAGGAAGCGCTGGATGTTCTTGTAGAGCGAGCGTCCCCACATCACGGCCTTGCAGATGGAAGAGAACGAGTTGTCGATGATCGTGATGTCGCTCGCCTCCTTGGCCACGGCCGTTCCGTCGCCCATCGAGAGTCCGACATGGGCCGCCTTGAGGGCAGGTGCGTCATTGGTTCCGTCGCCCGTCACGGCCACCACCTGGTCGAGTTTCTGCAGCGCCTCTACGAGCCGTTTTTTGTCCATGGGGCGCGCCCGGGCAATGATTTTCAAGTCCATCACACGGTGAGCAAGTTCCTCGTCCGAGAGGGCAGCAAACTCCGGCCCGGTGATGATTTTCCTGTCTCCGTCCTGCGGAGTCCAGAGACCTATCTGGCGCCCTATCTCCTTGGCCGTTCCTGGCGTGTCGCCCGTGACGATTTTGATCAAGATGCCCGCCTTCATACATTCCTCTACTGCTGCCGGCACATCGGCCCTCACGGGGTCGCTGATAGCCACAATGCCTTGGAAGGTAAGGCCCTTCGCCACCACCTTGCCCTCGGCGATGGCCTCCTCGCCGTCCTTGAGTGGCAACGAGGCAAAACCCAGCGTACGCATGGCCTGGCCTTGATAGCCAGCCAGCCAGCCATCGATGGTCTCGCGCGCCACGTCTCCTGCCGTCTGGGCACAGAGCGAGAGCACGATCTCGGGCGCACCCTTGACATAGAGCACGCGCTGCCCTCCGAGCCGAGGCGAGCGGACGACAGTAGCCATATATTTGCGCTCTGTGGAGAAGGGCAGTTCTTCGTCGATGGAAGCAGCCTCGCGCAACTGGCGGTAGTCCACGCCCTGCTGGTCGAGCCACAGCAGGAGAGCACCCTCAGTAGGGTTGCCCAGCACCTGGGGCGACTTCGGGTCGGAGAAATCCAGCGAGGCCGTGGAGTTGACGGCCATTCCCTCGGCCACAGCATCATCCCGAAGACATCCCGAAGGCATCCCGAAGAAACGGCTCTCATAGACCTGCATTTTGTTCTGCGTCAGCGTGCCCGTCTTGTCAGTACAAATAACGGTCGTAGCACCCATCGTCTCGCAAGCATGCATTTTTCTGACGAGGTTGTTGGTCTTGAGCATCCGCCGCATACTGTAGGCCAAGCTCAGCGCCACGGCCATGGGAAGTCCTTCGGGCACGGAGACGACAATAAGCGTCACGGCTATCATCAGCGTGTTGAGCGTATAAGTCACCAGGTCGTCCCATTGCTCCGCGCCGCCAAGCGACAGATGGAAATAGTAGATCATGGCCAGCAGCAGGAGGAAGTAGCTGGTGGAAGCCACGGCCTTGAACGTCCAGCGCCAGCGCTTGAAACGGCAGATGACGAGGTAGAAGAACAGCGCCGTGGGCAGAGCCAGCGTCCAGACCACGGGCGCCCAGTCGAAGAAGACGATGAGCCGTCCCACGATGATGAGGGCTGCGAATACATAACTGACGTTGGTCACCAGCAGTCCGAGGCGGTCCAGTTGCTCGTTGAGCGGCGTGCGGACACTATTGTCTATCTGTGCGGCCTCGAAGACCTTGCCGTTCTCCGTGGCGTCGCCCACGGCCGTGACGCGCATCCTGCCGTGGCCCTCCATCACCTTCGTACCGCGCAAGACGCGGTTGGTGGCAAAGGTGGCATTGGGGTCGAAGTCTTCGGGGTGAATGCTCTTGCGGCAGACGGGCTCTCCCGTGAGCGACGACTCATCGACCGAGAGGCTCACCGCCTCCAAGAGTTCGCCGTCTGCGGGAATCTCCGCTCCCGTCGGCAGCACCACAATATCGCCCACCACTACCTCGCGCTTGGGGATGGAGGTGACGTTGCCGTCGCGAATCACCTCCACGGGCTCATCGTCGTGGACCTGGTTGAGAATGGAAAACTGCTTGTCGGCCTCGCGCTCGAAGTAGAAGGACACGGCCGTAGCCAGGAATATAGCTACAAAGATGCCCACCGGCTCGAAGAAGACCGTCGCGCCGTGGTGCAGACCATAATACTCGTAGCAGGCTATGCCGATGGAGAGGACACCCGCGAAGAGCAGGATAATGATCAGCGGGTCCTTGAACTTCTCCAGGAAAAGCGACCAGACGGACGCTTTTTTCGGCGGAGTAAGGACATTTTCCCCGTATTTCTGACGACTGGTCACCACCTCCTCGGCACGAAGCCCCATGATGTGTTGTTGCTCTTTCATCGTTGATAATCTTATACTTATCGCCCCACTCCACTTTCTCTCTTCTTTCCCTTAGCCTAGGGCGAAGGGAGGGGGCGTTTTTTGAGGAATGCAAAGTTAGCGACAATACCAAAGAGCAACAAACGATTTATAATTATTTATTAGTAGCCAAACATATTTTTAGACAAACGTCATCGAATTGTAACAATCCGCCGCCTGAATGAGGTCGTTCCACAAGAGATCTAAGACCTTCGAAATCTGCAGCCGAATCTCACCTACGACCGAAACAAAGGGTAAGCTACGACCGAGACGAAGGGTAAGCTACGACCGAGACGAAGGATAAGCTACCATTGAGACGGGCCCTCAGCTACCGTGGGTCGCTCCTTGTTCTATGTGTCTCATGAGTTGTCAATGCGATAGTCTCTATGACGTCATTTGGTAGAATCACACCTATCTCTAAGACCTTCGAAAAATGAAGTTAACTTCATAGGCCGATGAATATAATTTCATTTTTTGAGTATGATTTGAGGCGTTTTTGATGAGTTGTTTCCGATTTGTCTCATGAGCCTATTTTGGGGTGATTTTGGATTATCGGGTGAGCCGACAGGGCCTTAACAAGGTTTTCGGAACAATTCGTTCCAAATTTAGGGAACGACAGGGGAATATCACGGAAAAAAACGCTTCAATGAGGAAAGTTTTTTGTAAATTTGCACGCAAATTGCCCCAAACACCCCCTCGGGCGGCAAACAGTACAAGCGATAACACAAAAACATAGCAATGGAATACGATTTCAGAGAGATCGAACAGAAATGGCAGCAGCACTGGCGGGACCATCAGACCTACCAGGTGACGGAGGACCCAACACGTAAGAAGTTCTACGTCCTCAACATGTTCCCCTATCCCTCGGGAGCAGGTTTGCACGTCGGCCACCCGCTGGGCTACATCGCCAGCGACATCTACGCGCGCTACAAGCGCCAGCAGGGCTTCAACGTCCTCAACCCCATGGGCTACGATGCCTACGGACTGCCCGCCGAGCAGTATGCCATCCAGACCGGACAGCACCCGGCGGTGACGACGGAGCAGAACATCAAGCGCTACCGCGAGCAGCTGGACAAGATAGGATTCTGCTTCGACTGGAGCCGCGAGGTGCGCACCTGCGACGCCGGCTACTACCATTGGACCCAATGGGCCTTTGAGCGGATGTTTGAGTCGTACTACGACAACCGCACGAAGCAGGCGCGCCCCATCCATGAGCTGGTGCGCCACTTCGAGGAGGAGGGCACGCTCGACATGGACGTGGCCCAGACGGAGCCGCTCGTCTTTTCCGCCCGCGACTGGCGGAGCATGAATGAGAAGGAGCAGCAGCAGACGCTCATGAACTACCGCATCGCCTACCTCGGCGAGACGATGGTCAACTGGTGCCAGGACCTGGGCACGGTGCTGGCCAACGACGAGGTGGTGGATGGCGTGAGCGTGCGCGGCGGCTACCCCGTCGTCCAGCGCAAGATGCGCCAGTGGTGCCTGCGCGTCTCGGCCTATGCGCAGCGGATGCTCGACGGACTGGATCTCGTGAACTGGAGCGACTCCATCAAGGAGACCCAGCGCAACTGGGTGGGACGCAGCGAGGGAGCAGAGATGCGCTTCGAGAGCATCACACCCGAGGGCACGGAGGAACGCCGCGGCCACTTCACCATCTTCACCACACGTGCCGACACGATCTTCGGCGTCACCTTCATGGTGCTGGCCCCCGAGTCGGAGCTGGTAGCCCAGCTGACTACCAGCGAGCAGCGCGAGGAGGTGGAGGCCTATCTCGCCTATGTCGCCAAGCGCACGGAGCGCGACCGCATGGCCGACCACAAGGTGACGGGTGTCTTCTCTGGATCCTATGGCGTCAACCCGTTCACGGGCGAGCGCATCCCCATCTGGATCTCTGAATATGTGCTCGCCGGCTACGGCACGGGAGCCATCATGGCCGTCCCGGCCCACGACTCACGCGACTACGCCTTCGCTCGCCACTTCCAGCTGCCCATCGTCCCGCTCATCGAGGGAGCCGACGTCAGCCAGGAGAGTTTCGACGCCAAGGAGGGCACGGTCATGAACTCGCCGCGCGAGGATGTGAACTCCACGCTCACGCTCAACGGACTGACCGTCCAGGAGGCCATCGCCAAGACCAAGGCCTTTATCACCGAGCAGGGCATCGGCCAGGTCAAGGTCAACTACCGCCTGCGCGACGCCATCTTCTCCCGCCAGCGCTACTGGGGTGAGCCCTTCCCCGTCTATTACAAGGACGACATGCCCTATATGATTCCCGAAGACTGCCTGCCGCTGCAGCTGCCCGAGATCGACGCCTACAAGCCCACCGAGAGTGGCGAGCCTCCATTGGGACGCGCCGAGAAGTGGGCCTGGGACACAGAGAAGCGCTGCGTGGTCGAAAAGAGACTCATCGACCATAAGACCGTCTTCCCCATCGAACTCTGCACCATGCCGGGCTTCGCCGGATCCAGCGCCTACTACCTCCGCTATATGGATCCGCACAACGACCAGGCACTCGTGGGCAAGAAGGCCGACGAGTATTGGCAGAACGTGGACCTCTACGTCGGCGGAACGGAGCACGCCACGGGCCACCTCATCTACTCACGCTTCTGGAACAAGTTCCTCTTCGACCTCGGCGTGAGCTGCAAGGAGGAGCCCTTCCAGCGACTGGTCAACCAGGGCATGATCCAGGGCCGCAGCAACTTCGTCTATCGTGTCAATGCAGCCGACGCTGCCGAACACCCCGTCTTCGTCTCCAAGGGACTGAAGGACCAGTACGACACCACGCCGATCCACGTCGATGTGAACATCGTGCGCAACGACATACTCGACCTCGACGCGTTCCGCGCATGGCGTCCCGAATTCAAGGATGCGGAGTTCATCCTCGAAGAGGGCAGGTACGTCTGCGGCTGGGCGATCGAAAAGATGTCGAAGTCGATGTTCAACGTGGTCAACCCCGACGACATCGTAAGCCAGTATGGCGCCGACACGCTCCGCCTCTACGAGATGTTCCTCGGTCCGGTGGAGGCCAGCAAGCCTTGGGACACCAACGGCATTGACGGTTGCCACCGCTTTCTGAAGAAGTTCTGGAAACTCTTCCAGCAGGACCTCGTCGACGAAGATCCGACGAAAGAAGAACTCAAGAGCCTCCACAAGCTCATCAAGAAGGTGAGCACGGACATCGAGGTCTTCTCCTACAACACGAGCGTAAGCGCATTCATGGTTTGCACCAACGAGCTGACGCAGCAGAAGTGTCGCAACCTCCGCATCCTCCGTACCCTGGTGACGGTCCTCGCACCCTTCGCTCCCCACATTGCCGAGGAACTCTGGGAGCAGACGGGCGGCAAGGGAAGCGTCTGCGACACCGAGTGGCCGACCTGGAACGAAGATTACCTCGTCGAGGACGAAGTGCAGATGCCCGTCTCCTTCAACGGCAAGGCGCGCTTCCAGATCAACCTGCCCGCCACGGCCAGCAAGGAGGCCATCATCGAGGCTGCCATGAGCGACGAGCGAAGCCAGAAGTACCTGGAGGGCAAGCAGGTCGTCAAGACCATCGTCGTACCGGGACGCATCATCAATATCGTGGTAAAATAGACCGACCAAAGACGATTAGCATAGACTGGGGTCGGGAGCTGAAAACATCTTCCGACCCCTCTTCACAGACACAAGATTATCTCAATAGATTTTATCTCAGCAATAGTATATCTCTATAGTATCAATAGTAACAG
>OIAY01000626.1_pt1 | contig 10532 bp, 5 predicted proteins | sample 1580831 | NCBI WGS metagenome assembly OIAY01 (sample SAMEA3882522, study PRJEB24775) | human gut metagenome | biome: human-associated habitat; feature: intestine environment; material: feces | place: Netherlands | collected 2009/2010 | reverse complement strand
GGGCCGACATGAACAAGGCGCAGGGGCTGGCCGAGACCATTGCCGGGGAGATCCTCGACGAGGCGACTTATCGGAATACGGAGCTGTGGCAGCAATACCCGGAATACCACGAGCTGAGCTACACCGTGGACAAGAACGGCAAAGCCAAGGCCGAGCTTGTGAAGCGGTACGGAAGCTGGACAGAGGCGGTGGCCGAGGCCCGGCGCCACGGCGTGAAGCTGCGGCAGGCGGAGGGATACCGGGACGGCAACCCGGCGGAACAGTACGAGTCCATCGTGAACGGCACCCGGGCCGTGGGCGGCGTGAAGGAGAGCGCTGCGGCACTCTTCCGCTCGGCGGCACAGGAAGCGGGCGTGGCGGGCGCAGCCAGCATGGAGAGCACGGAATGGCTCGACGTGCTGATGAACGTACACGACACCATCAAGCCCAAGATGATGAGCCGGTTTGCGGACGCTGCCGAATACGAGGACGCCAAGGTGGAACTGGCGGGCCGGATGATCGGCGACATCATGAGCCACCCGGAGATGACCGATGCCGAGGCGGTGTTTGAGGGCATCCTGAAACACAACCGGGAGGTGGCCGCCATGGCCGCCGGAAGCGAGGAGCGGGCCGCTGAGGTGACGAAGGGGCTGAAGAGCGTGCAGCAGGCCCAGCGGAAGGCTTTTGCCGACCGGATGCGGGAAAACAGCCGCAGCCAGAGCGCCGAGGCCAAGAGCGTGAGCCGGGCAGAGCGGCAGCTCAACGAGAATCTGGAAACGCTGGGCGCGCAGGTGAGCACGGCGGCGGGGCTCGACGAGAAGATGACCGCTCTGCGGGAAGCCTACGAGCGGGAATGGAAGGCCGAAAAGAGCCGGATGAAGCAGGCCCGGCAGGAGATGCTGGACGAGATAAAGCTGGAGCGGCAGCAGATGCGCGCGCAGATCAACGACCTCTCCCGACAGGTGGCCGGTGAGCAGAAACGGGCCGACCGGGCAGAATATCAGCTCATCGTACAGGAGCGGGAGATCATGGAGTGGGATGCGTGGCAGCAGAAGCAGGCCCAGCGGAACGCCATCGCCATTGAAACGGCCCGGCAGCAACGGGACGAAGACGTGGCCGTGGCCAAGGCACTGGCCGAAAAGCGGGTGCAGAAGGCCAGGGACGGACGGAAGGCGGACGAGCTGAAACGGAGCATCCGGAACAACGCCGCCCAGCTCAACCAGATGGTGCTGCGGCCGAAGCCTGGGAAATATGTGCAGAAGAACCTCATCGTGCAGGCGGCCGAGGTGGCGAAGCTGGCGGACATGGCGGTGCTGAACAACAACGCCGTGGCCAAGCTGACCGCCCTGCAGGACAGCATCCGGCGCAGCGGAGAGATGGACGCCGGCATCCACGCCGACTGGGAGAACAGCGGCGTGGAAAACCTCATCCAGAAGCTGCGGGATTCGCTGGAAGAGATGAGCACCCTGATGCGCCAGATCGACCAGAGCCACATCCGCTACCGTAAGCGGGCCGTGCAGCGGGCACAGTTCCTGCTGCTGAGCGACCGCTCTGCGCAGGGCAGTGTCACCGCCCTGCTTCGCCGCTATGCCGAGGAGATCAAAACGCCCGACCAGCTGTTCGCGCCGGATGACGGCCCGGTGGCAAAGCACCTGCACCTCTACCCGGCGGCGGTGTTCGGGGCAAAGCCCCTCTACCCGCCCGCCGCGCCCCGCAGCGAAACGCCGCTGGCCCCGGTGCGGCAGGCCGGGCTGGACGCGGAGCAGCTGCGCAAAGAACAGCAGCTGCTGCTGGACTACGCCCGGATGGCCGTGACTGAGGAGAACGTGGGCCTGCTGGCAAAACAGGCCCTTGCCGCCCGCAGTGCGGTGGCTGCCTCCACGCTGGCGGAGGAATACCCCCGCGATTTTGCCCGCATCATCGGCCTGCACACCTATTCGCAGTCGCCGCGCCGGGCTTACGATATCACCCTTACCGGAAACTGGGTCGAACGGGGCGGCTTCCGGTTTGAAGAGTTTATTCTGATACCCCGCAGGGAGGACGCTGACCATGGCCGAACCGAATAAAATGCTGGAAGAGACCGCAAACTATCTGCTCAACCACTGCTTTGTGCTGGGCGGCGTGGAGGATCAGCGGGCAAAATACCTCTATGTGCAGGATCATCTGCCCGAGGTGCGGGCCGTGTTCGCGCCGCTGGGCTATGCGGTAACGCTTTACCCGGCTCCGCTGCAGGCTGCGGCGCTGGTCAACGAGCATGAGGGCAGCCAGGCACGGCTGCTGAAATACGAGAGCATCCTGCTGCTGGTGCTCCGCCTGCTCTATCTGCAAAAGCGGGAGAGCCTTGCCGCCAGCGCCGATCAGGTGCTGGTCACGGTGGAAGAAGTGCAGACGGAGCTGCAGAAGATGAACCTGCCCCGGCGGCTGGACCAGCGCACACTGGAGGAGCTGATGCGCACCCTGCGCAGGTACAATCTGGCCCGCCCGGTGGGGCGGCTGACCGGTCTGGACAGCCGCATCGAGGTGTTCCCCACTGTGCTGCTGGCTCTGCCGGACGCAGACCTTGCCGATGCCGCCGCCGAGAGCAGCCGCACCCGGGAGGAACTGGCCCTCTACGAGCGGCCTGACGGAGATGCCAGCGGGGAGGAAGAAGAATGATCGAATTAAAGCGCCTGAAGCTCATCAACTGGCACAACTTTGAAAATGTCACCTTCGATTGTGCCCGTCTGACTTATATGATCGGTGTCAACGCGGTGGGCAAGACCACCATTCTGGATGCCATCCGCTACTGCCTGACCACCAACCGCAATTTCAATGCCCTGGGCAATAAAAAGAGCGGCCGCACCCTGCAGGGCTCTGTCCACGCCAAGCAGCGCGGCGAGAACGCCTACCGCCGCCCGGGCCGCACGGTGGCATACATCGGTGCCGAGTTCTGGGATACCGTCAAGCGAACAAACTTTGTCATCGCTGTCCGGGTGGAATCCGAGGGCCCCATGCAGGAGCTTCACCCCGGCGACCAGACCTGGTACATCTCCGAGGACGGCATCACGCTGGAAAAGCTGCCCTTCCTTGATCCGCGCACCGGTGCCCCCAGCGCCAAGGAGGACTTCAAGCCCGCCGTGGGCCGCCTGTCCTACACCCGCAGCCCCAGCGAGGCCCGGGATCGCATCTGCCGTGCCCTGGGCATTGGCCGCGCCTCCAGCCCGCTGGGCAAAAAGTTCAACGAAGTGTTCCAGATGGGCACCAGCATGGACGAAATCCCCAACTTCCGGGAGTTTCTGTACCAGTACATCCTGCCCCAGCCTGAACTGGATCTGGAAGCGCTGCAGGGCGACCGGGTGGAGCTGGAAAACCTCCACGCCGTTCTGGCCGAGGCCCAGACCCGTGCCGCCGCGCTGGAACAGATCGTGGCGTATGGCCGGGAAGCTGCTGCCAAAGAAACGGATGCCCTTGTCAACCGGGGCGCGGCCCTGCTGGCCCGCGCCGAAGCGGATGCCGGTGAGGATGCCTCCTGGCAGAGCCATCTGGATGCAGGCCACCGCCAGCTGGCCGATCTGAACGCAAAATACGAGGCCGCCAAGAACGCCGAAGCCGAAGCCCGCCGGGCCTATCTGGCGGCCCACGGAGCGGCCGGTGACAGCGGCGCTGGCCGGGCGCTGGATGCCCTGACCGAGGAGCTGGCCCGGAAAAAGAGCGCGCTGGATGCAGCAGCCCGGACAAGGAACGGTCTGGAAGCAACTGCGGATACCATCACCGGCCTGCTGACCCAGCTGAACCGCAGCGGCTTTGCGGTGGAGAAGGAGCTCTGGCCCCAGCGTCTGACAGCGGAACATCTCCCCGCCCTGACCGAGGCACTGGCCCGCATCGAAAAACCGCTGGAGGAGCAGTATTTCGCTGCCCGGCAGACTTCGGCAGATCTGGCAAAAGAGCAGGAGGGCCTGCGGGCCGAGCTGAACGCCGTGTCCGGCGGCAAGTGGGTCTACCCCCACGGCGATGCCGCCACCAAAGTGCGGGATGCCGTGAACGCCGAGCTGAAAAGCCGCGGCATGACAGCGGATGCGAAGATCTTCTGTGAGCTGCTGACCGTGGCCGATGAGAGCTGGCAGGACTGTGTGGAAGCCTGCCTGGGTGACCGCCGGTTCGATATCCTTGTGCCGCCTGCCCACTACGCCGCCGCCAAGAGCGCCTTTGTGGCGCTGGGCGACCGGGTGGGGCCCATCAGCCTGCTGGATACCCCGGGCATCCGCAAGGCGGACCGCCATGCGGAGACAGCCCCCGCCGACAGCCTTGCCGCCCAGGTCACCAGCGAGAACCCGCTGGCTGCCCAGTATGCGGACACCATCCTGCGCCGCATCGTCTGCTGCGACACCCCCGATACGCTGGAACATTTTCCCGACAGCGCCACCAGGGACCTGCTGCGCCACCATCCCTTCCGGCTGGAACGCCTGCGCAGGCCCCAGCGCTATATCGGCCTGGATGCCCGCAGGGAGCGTGCCGAAGCGCTGGAAGCACAGCTTGCCGCTCAGGCCGACCGCTGCCGCGAAGCCGCCCAGACCGAAAAGACGCTGAAATCTGCCTACGACCAGTACCAGAACGTCCTGCGGGGCCATGCGCTGGAACAGCTGGCCGAACTCTGGGCCAGCCGGGCCGCGCTGGATGCCGCCCGTGCCGACTACGCTGCGCAGGAGCAGAAGCTGGCGGACTGCCGCGAGAACCCCATGCTGCAGCAGCTCTACCGCGAGGAAGAAGCCCGGGAAGCCGCATGGGAGACTGCCCGCAAGGCTGTGGAGCAGGTGGGCGGCGATATCCGCGTCTGCGAAAAGCAGATCGCATCCTGCGAGGCAGAGCAGGGTAAGGCGGTGGAGACCGCCGCACAGAGCCGGGAGGCGGCAGAGGCATTCTTTGCACAGCACCCGCTGCTGGAGCCTCTGGCACAGGAACGCAAAAAGGGCCTGATGACGGGTGGGCGCACGGCCCGTGCCGCCGCACAGACTGCCGAAAAGGCACAGACCAGGCTGGACGATGCCCTGCGGGCTTATCTCACTTCCACGCTGGAACCCGCCCAGAGGGATTACAACGAGCACTACGTCTGCGATTATCCGCTGGGTCTGGCCGGGGTGGAGCAGTACCGCGCCCAGCACGACAGCCTTGTCCGCATTGATCTGGAACGCTACGCCGCCCGGCTGGAGCAGGCACAGCGGGACTGCAAGGATCGCTTCCGCAAGGATATCCTCTTCCGGATGAAGGATGATATTTTCAACGCCCGCCGCCAGTTCCGGGAGCTGAACAAGGTGATGGAGCAGCTGACCTACGGCGAGGAAGTCTACCGCTTTGAGCTGGAGCCCAGCCGGGACCCCCAGCTGGCTGCCTTCTATCAGGTCATTGTGGACAAGGGCAACCAGCAGATGACCGATGGCGACTCGCTGGACAACCTTGCCGCCACCGCCGACCCCGTCTACGAGCGGCAGGTGGACGCGCTGATGGAAAAGATCATGGCCGATGTGGACGAGAACACCCGGGCCCGGCAGGAGGGCCGCACCACCTCCGGTGCCACCCTCTCGGATTATGTGGACTACCGCACCTATCTGGACTATGACATCAAGGTGACCAACACCGTCTCGGGCCAGCAGGCCTATCTTTCCCGCGTCAGCCGCGATTCCTCCGGCGGCGAGAACCAGGCTCCCTTCTATGTGGCCATCTGCGCCAGCCTGCTGCAGATTTACCAGAAGAGCGAGAACAGCATCCGCCTTGTCCTGCTGGACGAGGCCTTCAGCAAGATGACCAGTGACCGCATCCGCCCCATGATGGAGCTGTTCCGCCGCCTGCAGCTGCAGGTGCTGCTCATCTCCACCGTGGAAAAGAGCACGGCCATCCAGCCCTACTGCGACATTACCTATTCCATCGTGCGCCACGGCGATGCCAACGCCATTGCGCCGTTCTACCGGGCCGGCATCCTTGCCGATGCTCCGGAAAAGGAGACTGAATATGAATAACACCCTTGCAAACATCTGGCTCTTTGCCACCCACTGGACCAAGCTGGATGCCTTTGATACCGAGGAAGAGCTCAACGATGAACTGGAGCTGCTCCAGCGCCAGAGCCTGCCCACCAAAGTCCGTCAGGTCACGGACAAGGAAGGCAGGGAACAGTTCCTCCTCTACGTCAAACAGGCCGACCGCGATTACGCCCGCTACTGCACCGGCTGGCGGCCCGGCGGGATGATGTGATCCACCCCTGCAAAAAGGAGAATCTATGTCAAAACAGAAAATCCAACTTTCGGATCACTTTGATTATTCACGGCTGATCCGTTTTGTGCTGCCCTGCATCGGCACCATGCTGTTTACTTCCATTTACGGCATTGTGGACGGCCTGTGTGTCTCGAATTTTGTGGGCAAAACGGCCTTTGCGGCAGTCAATCTCATCATGCCCGTGCCCATGCTGGTGGGCACAGTGGGCTTTATGCTGGGCACCGGCGGCAGCGCCATTGTGGGCATCACGCTGGGTGAGGGCGATAAAGCCCGTGCCGACCGCTATTTCAGCCTGTTTATGTCAACGGCGCTGATCGCCGGCATCGTGCTGTCCGTGCTGGGGATGCTGCTGCTCCGGCCGGTGGCCCTGATGCTGGGTGCAGAAGGCGAGATGCTGGACTACGCCCTGCGCTATGGCCGGGTGCTGATGCTCAGCCTGCCCACCTTTATCCTGCAGAATATGTTCCAGAGTTTTTTTGTCACCGCCGAAAAGCCGCATCTGGGCTTTTATTTCACGGTGGGCGCGGGCTGCACCAACATGGTGCTGGACGTGCTGCTGGTGGGCATCCTACACTGGAGCGTGGAGGGTGCCGCCATTGCCACCATGCTCAGCCAGGTGGTGGGCGGCCTGCTGCCGGTGTTCTACTTCCTCAACCGGAAAAACACCAGCCTGCTCCACCTCTGCCGCCCGCAGTTTGAGGCCGGTGTGCTGCTGAAAGCCTGCGTGAACGGCTCCTCTGAGCTGATGACCAACCTTTCCATGTCGCTGGTGAACATCCTGTACAACTATCAGCTGCTCCGCTTTGCGGGCGAGGATGGCGTGGCCGCTTATGGTGTGATCATGTACGCATCCTTCCTGTTCGTGGCGGTGTTTGTGGGCTACGCCGTGGGCAGCGCGCCCATCGTCAGCTACCACTATGGTGCCAATAACCGCAAAGAGGTCAACAACCTCTACCGCAAGAGCCTGAAGCTCATCGGTGTGGTTGCGGTGGTAATGACCATCGGCTCCATGTTCATCATCCCCCATGTGGCCCGCTTCTTTGTGGGCTATGATGAAAACCTGCTCATTCTGACCACCCGGGCCTTCCGGCTCTATGGCCTGAGCTTCCTCATCATGGGCTTCAACGTCTATGCGTCCTCCTTCTTCACGGCCCTGGGCGACGGCGTGACCAGTGCGCTCATCTCGTTCCTGCGCACTCTGCTGTTCCAGGTGGCGGCGGTTCTGCTGCTGCCGCTCCTGCTGGGCATCGATGGCATCTGGCTGGCCGTGACTGCCGCCGAGCTGGCCGCTCTGCTGGTCAGCATCGGCCTGTTCATCACCAGAGACCAGCAGTTCCATTACCGCAAGGCAGAATAACCGCAAACAAAGAAAGGACCCTCGGCGGGTCCTTTCTTTGTTCAGAATGTAAACTCCACGAACTCACAGTTTTTGATGCCTGCCGCCGCGTACTCCTCGTTGGTCATATCGTAAAAATAGGACTGCACCACCCGGGCAATGCCGTTGTGGGCCACCAGCAGGTAGGTCTTATCGGTGTCGGCCCGGAGCTCGTCCAGCAGATTGTAGATGCGCTGGGCCAGCTGCATCATGCTCTCGCCGCCGGAGTAGCGGTCGGCAAAGTGGGTCTTGGAAATGCGGAACTCTTCGCCGTCCCGGGGCGTGCCCTCGTAGCGGCCAAAGCACTGCTCCCGGAGCCGGGGCTCACACCGGGCAGGAATGCCGGTGGCCTCTGCAATGGCCCGGGCGGTGTCGGCGGCGCGGGACAGGGGAGAGTACAGGATCTCATCGATGCGGAGGCCGCTGGTCCGGAGCTTTTCGCCCAGCTCCCGGGCCTGGGCACGGCCTTTTTCGGTCAGGGGGCTGTCGGTCATGCCGCAGATCTTGTTTTCCACGTTCCACACGGTCTCGCCGTGGCGGGTGAAATAGACCTTGTGCGCCGCCTTGATCAGTCTGTGATCCCGCAGGGTGACGGTGCTGCCCTCGTTGATGTCCAGCCGGGTCAGCTCGGCATCCGGGTAGGGGAGAACCCACTGCGTGCCGTCGGCAGCCTCCAGCAGGACATCACAGAGCACAGGCTGGCCCTCGGGCAGCTCCTCGCAGCCATAAAGCTGCTCCTCAATGCGCAGAACGCGGTAGTTTTTTTCTTCCATCCTCTTCGACCTCTTTCGGGCAGATTGTTTCTTACATTATAAAACGGCAGTGGGGCCCCGTCAACGCTTGACAGCCCCGTGTGCCGCCTGATAAACTAGGCGCAAGGGATAAAAACGCCAAAAGGAGAGAAAAAGTTGAACATTACAGAACTGCGGTATCTCGTCGCCATCATGGAATGCGGATCTGTGAGTGCGGCGGCAAAGCGGCTGTATGCCGCTCAGCCCAATGTGAGCAAGGCGCTGAAAAATCTGGAAGAAGAATACCATCTCCGCATTTTTGAGCGGTCATCCACCGGCATGATCCCCACGGAGCAGGGGCGGCACTTCATCGAGCAGGCCGAGCGGGTGCTGCGGGAGGTGGACCGGCTGGACCGGAGCGTGCAGGAGGAGCAGGAGCGCTGCGCCGAACTGCGGGTAATGATCCCCCACGCCACCTATGCCTCCTATGCGGCGGTGGATTATCTGGAGCGGGCAGCATCCATTGAGCGGCTCCACATCCACATCCGGGAGGGTGGCTCCATGGAGGCACTGGATCATGTCCTGCGGCAGGGGTATCATCTGGCTCTGCTGCGGTACGCCGTGGAGGATGACGAGCACTATACCCATTACTGCGCCCGGCGGGGCCTGAAAATGGAACCCATTATGGATTTTGAATACAGTCTGCTGACCAACCGGGACGGCCCGCTGGCCCGGAAAGAGATCCGCGACCTGTCTGAGCTGGACAAGTATATGGAGATCCTCCACGATGATTTCCAGCTGCCCGGCGAGGAGGGCGGCGACGGTGTGCGCTGGCATGTCAACCCGGAACGCCGTATCCATGTGTATGAGCGGTGCAGCCAGTTCTCGATCCTGCAGCGGCTGCCCACGGCCTACATGTGGGCATCGCCCATGCCCCGCAGGGCACTGGAGCAGTACCATCTGGTGCTGAAAAGGTGCCCGGCCCAGCGCCAGCAGATGCGGGATGTGCTGGTCTACCCGGACAAGGGCCGCCTGCGCCCCGAGGAGCAGGCCTTTGTGGATCTGCTCCACAAGGAAGCGGCTTCCACCGTAAAATAAAGGGGCTTTCCGGCTAAGGCACGGCAAAGGTTGCTTCCTTTGAAATTGACAGAAAAACCAATAAATGGATGCAAAACCGGGCGAAAATAAGCGCCCGGTTTTATTTTTGCTGATAAATGGTCAAAAAATAAACGGAAAAGCGGCAAAAATTCTTTGCAGCTATATCGGAAACCATATGGCCCCATGCCGGAAAGATATTTCTCCGCTGGAAAAAAGTGTGCTACCATGAGGCCAGAAAAGAGCCCCGGGTATGCGGCAGAATGGGGCCGCGGCCGGCAGGGGCAAAAAGGAGGTTTCTGGTATGATTAGTTTCCTGCTCTGTCTTGCGATCCTGGTGGGCGGATACTTCGTCTATGGCAAGATCGTGGACAATACCTTCGGCCCGGACGACCGTGAAACGCCTGCTGTGCGCATCAACGACGGCGTGGACTATGTCGTGATGCCCCAGTGGAAGCTGTTCCTCGTCCAGCTGCTGAACATTGCGGGCCTTGGCCCCATCTTTGGTGCCATGCAGGGCGCTCTGTGGGGCCCCGTGGTGTTCCTGTGGATCACCTTCGGCACCATCTTTGCCGGCGGCGTGCATGACTACTTCTCCGGCATGATGAGTGAGCGCAACGACGGTGCTTCCATCGCGGAGATCACCGGCAAATACTTAGGCCCCGTGATGCAGAACGTGATGCGTGTGTTCTCTGTTGTGCTGCTGATCATGGTGGGCACCGTGTTCGCCGTCGGCCCCGCCGGTCTGATCGTTGAGCTGTGCAGCCAGAGCGGCGCATCCGGCGTGATGACTTCGCTGCTGTTCTGGCTGGTCATCATTCTGACCTACTACTTCATCGCGACCTTTATCTCCATCGATGCGGTCATCGGCAAGATCTACCCCGTGTTCGGCATCTGCCTGATCATCATGGCCATCGGTGTCATCTTTGGTATCTTCACCAACCCGGCTTATACCATCCCCGAGATCTGGGATCACTTTGGTTCCATGCATCCGTCGGGCACCCCGATCTGGAGCTTCATGTTCATCACTGTGGCATGCGGCGCTATCTCCGGTTTCCACTCCACCCAGTCGCCTCTGATGGCTCGCTGCATGAAGAGTGAGAAGCAGG
>OIAY01000624.1_pt1 | contig 10565 bp, 8 predicted proteins | sample 1580831 | NCBI WGS metagenome assembly OIAY01 (sample SAMEA3882522, study PRJEB24775) | human gut metagenome | biome: human-associated habitat; feature: intestine environment; material: feces | place: Netherlands | collected 2009/2010 | reverse complement strand
ATATGAGTGCAAGAATAAGTACAACCGCAATAAGTCTTTTGATGTATTTGCCTGTCCTTATTTTCTTGACAACATAGGGAATCCCCGTTATTGTTCATTGCCCTTGTCCTCTTTTAAAATATTTAAAATGCTCTCTACACCGCTGTAAGCATTATGAAAACTCTCCAAAAGGTTTTCATAATATGCCCGACCTTCGTCCTCAATATGATAATAAATTCGTGTGCGTTTTTTGCCGACAAGCTTTGAATATTCGCTGATTTTTCCTTCGTTAACAAGCTTATAGGTGACTGCGTAAACGGTGTTCTGAGATATGGACAGGCATCCGTTTGATTTTTCTTTTATGAATTTTACAATTTCATACACATAACTGTCATGCTCACACAAAATGGCAAGAATCAGTATGTCCGTAATTCCGCTGAAAAAATAATTTTGTTTTCCCATAGATACCTCCCGATATACATTATACACACTTAATCACTAAAAATCAATCTAATACATTCAATAAGAATTTAATATGAGCAGTTATTACAGAAAAGCCTTTTGTTGCCGACATTGTGATTTTTTCGTCAATAGTATTCGTAAAACCCGAATTGACCAAAAAATTTCTTTGCGTATTAATCTCATCAGCCATGATATCAACATACACATTATTGATTTCGTTTGAATTCTTTTTGATATAGTCAAATATGAAAAGTAAAATAACAGATAGGATGTTTTAAATGAAAGCAAAGAAAATTTATTATTCAATTGTCGTAGGATTGCAAAGCTTATTTATATTATTGCTGTTTGTGAACATTGGTTATTGCATAATTACTTCGGATTTAACAATGTTTCCTACAACTGCATTATATTTAAACTTTTACCCTTTTATAAATTTTTGTCAAACGCATAATCCATACGATTTGCTTGTATTTATATCTTTGATGATTTTAATACTTGTAATGCATTTTGCAACAATATATATTCTTTTTAAAAAGGTTAAAAGAATATATGCTTGGGTAGTTATAGTTAATGCATATATGTACGCCTTGACTCTATATAGTAACGGAGATTTAATATATGTGTTAAAGGGCGGTGCATATTTAATCTATGGGTATAGCAATGTGGCAATGTTTTTCTTGCTGTTCATTGCGGCTTTAATTAAACTATATCGTAAGAGGGTTCATATTAATTCAAGCCTTGCAGATGATTATTTTTTACCCAATGAAGAGGATGACAGACCGGAGGATAAATGCGACAGAACAATCCAAGCCTGTATTTTAGCTCCGATTTTCCAGACAGCTTGCTTTGCATTTTCTTTGATAACAAAGTACTACGGTTCGTTGCTGGAGAATTATTTGTTTTTGTTTTATATTGTGTTCGTTATAGTGTCGATTTTTATATTCGCATTTTCATATCGTGATTACAAAAATGTTGCAAACTCAAATCAATTTTCTGATGAACGAATTGCAAAAGTTGAAAAATACATAAAAATTCAGCCGATTACTTTTGCACTTTTTCTCGCATCGGCAGTTTTGATATTTGCATTTTGACAGTAACAAACTCTACAATAAAATAGGGTAGAACAACTGCTGAAAGGAGGCTCGAAAGAGCCTCCTTTTTAATGCTTGAACAGAATACAAATTTATTGTGATGATAAACAGCGTTACAGCTACGTAAAATTTTTATACAGATATAACGATGAAATAAAAAATATCGAAATAAGAATAAACCTCCTGCACAGAGTAAAATCCGTTGCAGGAGGTTTTGTTGTACGAAAAAATTATATGGGCTTAATTATTGGCATATTTGTTGGAATCTATATGTAAAATTTACAGAACCTGAAAATATGCATTATTGATACTTTGTCGGGACAGGGCACACATCAGTTCTTGCTGTTTGCAATTGCCTGATCAATCAACTTTTGCAGCTTTTCAGACTGCTTTTCGGAGGTTATTGCACCGACAATCGGCTCTCCTACAATATTACCGTTTTTATCTACAACATAAGTTGTGGGGTAGGAGTACAATCCGGATGTGAATTCTCCGGCTTTACTTTTTGAATCAAACCAAATGTTTTTGTAGGTCACACCCTTTTTTGCCAGAATATTCTTTGCGTCAGAGATAGCCGTTTTGTCACCGTCAAGTGTAAATGAATTGATTCCGACTACTGCTCCGCCTTTTTTTGCAAGCTGTTTATTCAGAGCTTCCAGGTCGGCAAGTTCTTCCACGCAGGGATTGCAGGTGGTAAACCAGAAGTTTACTACAGTAACGGTATTTTTTGCAAAAAGCGTACTGCTCTTAACTTCGTTTCCGTCAAGATCCTTGCCGTCAAATGTCGGGAATTTCTTCAGATTATCCTTTTCGATGGGCTTACCGTTTTCCGCCGGAACGCTCATATCTCCATCAGACGGTTTTTCTCCGCATCCGGGAAATTTTTGTTCCAAAAGCGTCAGCTTTCCTTCAATTTCCTTAATCTCTTCGGCGCCTTCATTAAGCAGCTTCAACTCATCTGCACTGAACTGATCCTTGATACCATCAATCGTTTTCAGAAGAAAATCGCCGTAGTTTTTGCCGTCCTCATTCATCGCCATACCTTTATCGGCTGAAGCAAATACCTTTTCCCAAAGCTTGCTGTTTTCGGAAAGAATAGCATTTTCCTGCGCCATCAGTTTTTGATGCAGGTCGGCGGCCTCGTCTTTTGTGTTTGGATTCACAGCTGTCAGCATAGCCGTTTCGCTTTTCTTATTTGCAGTAGTATTCGTCGTATTGCCTTTGTTTGTGCCACAGGCGGCAAAGCTTAACAACATCATCAGGGCAGTCAGTAAGCTTAAAATTTTAGTCGTTTTCATAGTGTTTACTCCTTTTCTGTTTCAATTCCTGTTTTAATTTCTGTTTCAATTTTTTGTTTTGCTGTTTCCGCTTTTTCAGCGGGACAATCATTTTCTTTTCCTTTGCCAAAGCCGTAGCGAAAGCTGACCGCCTTGGTAGGACAGGCACGGATACACTTACCACAGCGTATGCATTCGGTGTGGTCGGGAGTTTTGGTTACATCTACATCCATCTTGCATACTTTGGCACACTTTCCGCAGGAAATGCATTTGTGTTTGTCTACTTTCATTCCGAAAAGCGACACCTTGTTAAGCAATGCATAAAATGCGCCGAGAGGACATAGCCACTTGCAGAACGGTCTGTAGAAAAGTACACTCAGTACGATTACCGTAATCAATATGCCAAACTTCCACGAAAAGAGCGTACCCAGTGCGGCACGGATTCCCGAATCGACGGCGGAAAGAGGGATTGCCCCCTCAAGTACTCCTTGAGGACAAAGATACTTACAGAAAAAAGGATCTCCCATACCCACATCGTTTGTAATGAGCATTGGCAGCAAACCTACAGCAAAAAGCAAAACTGCATATTTTATGTATGTCAGCGGCTTCAGCTTTTTAGTGGAAAGCTTTTTTGTCGGTATCTTATGTAACAGTTCCTGAAGCCATCCGAACGGACACAAAAAACCGCAGATAAAACGCCCGAGCAGAACTCCTATCAATATGAGGAATCCTGTGATATAATATGAAAAACTGAATTTTGACGAACCCACTACGGCCTGAAACGAGCCGATTGGGCATGCACCCGATGCTGCCGGGCAGGAATAGCAATTCAGTCCCGGAACGCAAACAGCCTTTCCTTTGCCTTGATAAATTCTGCCCTTCAATAAATTCGGCAGATGAATATTACTCAGCAAAGTTGCTCCTGCTTGAATAAGCCATCGAAAGCGTGAGAGAAACTGCGATACACCGCCTCTTTTTTTCTTCGGTTCTTTGTTATCCAATTCCTACACACTCCAAACACAGCCGGATTGCCTTGCTTAACACGGTTTCTGCCTCTCCACGCAGAGCTCCGTAACACAGCATCATAATTCCGCAGATAATCAGTACGATCTGAAATACGGCTTTTTTCTTTCGAGTCAATTCGGTCACTCCTTTCTTTTGTGCTCTCATTGTAGCACAGAGGATGTAAAATCCCTGTTAAGAACGAAAACTTAACAAAAACTTTATGTCTGAGCGATATAATGATATAATTAAATTATCAAAGAAATATGAAAACACAACAAGGAGAGTTTCTATGCGTATTTTAGTAATTGAAGACGAGCGTGCGCTGTGCGAGACAATTGTTCGCAGCCTTAAAAGATTGGCATACAGCGTTGATTTTTGCTATGACGGAAACAAAGCAAATGAGTTGCTCGGAATAGAAAAGTACGATCTTGTTTTACTTGATCTTAATTTACCCGGTGCAGACGGGATGACGGTACTGCGAACTCTGCGACAAACAGACAGAGATACCGGAGTGTTAATTCTTTCGGCACGCTGTGAGGTTGCCGACAAGGTGGAGGGGCTGGATGCCGGAGCAAACGATTACCTGACAAAGCCTTTTCATTTGGAGGAGCTTGAAGCAAGAATACGCAGTCTGACTCGCCGTCGGTTTACACAAAATAATGTTGTTTTGAACTGTGGAAAGGTTGCTTTTGACACCAAAGCCCGTGTTGCCGTTGCTGACGGTCAGGAACTGTCACTTACCCGAAAAGAAATCGGAATACTTGAATATTTACTTCTTAATCAAGGTCGCCCCGTCAGTCAGGAAGAACTGCTCGACCATGTTTGGGATAACAGTGTTGACAATTTCAGCAATTCAATAAGAGTACATATATCTGCATTACGAAAGAAACTGCGTGCGGCACTCGGCTATGACCCGATTCGCAATCGCATTGGTGAAGGATATGTTATGGAGGAAGAAAAAGTATGAAAAAGCTATCCTTGCAATGGCGCATAACTCTGATGACTGCACTTCTTATCGGAGCCACCTGCATTTTTATGAATGTTCTTATCGGCTATTCCGGCAGCCATTATATGGATTCCATAGGCTCTTATGTTACAGGTTACGGTGATACGGACAAAGGAGAACCTGACTTTTTCGATCCTGAACACGAAAAGCTTGATCGTGAATTGACTATTGTAATTAACGGAGCACAGGAATCCTTTATCGCTACCAATTGGTATATTACGGCGGCGGCAACATTGCTAGGCGGTGTGCTTGCGTATTTTTTAAGCGGGCATGCACTGAAGCCTCTGCGTACTTTTACCGCTCGGGTTGAGAAGGTTCAACCTAACAATTTGACGGATATGAAGATAACCGAAGAAGTTCCGCCTGAACTGAGACAGTTTGTCAAGTCGTTCAATCGGATGCTTGACCGTCTTGATGAGGGATTTACCGCTCAACGACAGTTCACTGGAAACGCCGCACATGAGTTGCGTACGCCGCTTTCGCTTATGCAGGCACAGCTTGAACTTTTTTCGGCAGAGCATTCTGAGGTATCGCCTGAAACGGCGGAGTTTCTCCGATTGTTGCGTGAGCAGACCGAACGAATGACACAAATGACAAAAACCCTGTTGGAAATGAGTGAGCTTCGCACAGTATCGTGTGCCGACCGCATAGAGATAGGTCCTATGGTAGAAGAGATTTTCACTGACCTTGCGCCCCTTGCAGAGAAGAACAATGTTACACTTGAAAGCACGGGCGATGCTGTTATGACAGGCAGTGACACGCTGATTTACCGTTTGTTATATAATCTGACCGAAAACGCTATACGCTACAACCGTTTTGACGGTACAGTGAATATTACCGTAACGCACAAAGACAATCAGCTTGTTATTACGGTTGCGGATACCGGCTACGGCATCCCCGAACAATACAGAGAAAGTATTTTTCAGCCCTTCTTTCGTGTGGATAAATCCCGAAGCAGAGAATACGGCGGAGTTGGATTGGGACTTTCTTTGGTGTGGGAAATCGTTGCACTGCACAATGGTAAAGTTCGTGTGGAAGAAAGTTCGGAAAAGGGTACTGTTATAGCAGTAAAGTTTCCGACAGATGCGATAAAAATTTAATATTTTGCGATTTTTTCTTAGTTAATTGTTGAAATTGCCGTAGCTCTGTGCTATACTATAATTAATTAATCAATTAGTTATCAAAAGGAAGCGAACTTTATGAGAACAACAGAGGAACAGCACAACGAGCGTAAGAGGGAAATAATGGAAAAATGCTTTGAATGCTATGCTGAAAACGGATTGACCGGTACGGGCATCAAGGCTTTGGCGGCAGCGTGTGGCTGTACAACGGGAAATCTGTATTCCTATTTCAACAGTGTTGATGAACTGATTATTGAATCAACTGCATACTGTATGGAAAAGGTCGAGGATGATTTTATGGAAAAAGCTCCCACCGACCCGAAGGATGTTGTTCGATTTGTGAAAGAGGTTCCGTATTGGACCGCAAAGAAGCACGGCAAGAAATATCGGCTGATGTATCAGGTCTATACCCATCCGAAATATATTGAGCACGGCAAGAAATTCTTTGAGGGGGTAAATGAGCGCTATACCGAGTATGCAAAGCGACTTGAGCCGAAAATCGGCATTCCGTACACGGTGATTACACCGCTCATTTTTATATTTGTCCGTGCCTGTGTACACTATGCTATGTTTGAGGATGAATATTATTTAAAAACCCAAATGGAGGTCTTAAAACAGGGTGTTGCCCTGTTTGCTGATAAATACCGTTCACAATATTTGAGAGGAGGCAATGATAAATGAAAAAACGAATATACTGTATTACTACCGCACTCTGTCTTGTGCTTTGCATCGTACTTTGCATTGCATTTGCTGCCGTATGCAGCAAAGCGGAAAATAGCAAAGCCGTGTTGCCGGAGGTGCGAAACAACGGCACAGCAATCCAATGGAGAGATACCGCCGAAGAGGAATGGCACGATCTTGTAGCTCTTAACACGCTCAGAGGTACTGACGGAAAAGACGGTATTGACGGTAAAAACGGTACTGACGGAAAAAACGGTCTTGACGGCAAAAACGGCATTGACGGAAAAAATGGTGCTGACGGAAAAGACGGTACTGACGGCAAAAACGGTACTGACGGCAAAGACGGTACTGACGGAATAAACGGTACTGACGGAATAAACGGTACTGACGGAAAAGACGGTACTGACGGCAAAGACGGTATTGACGGTAAAAACGGTGCTGACGGTAAAGACGGTACTGACGGTAAAGACGGCATTGACGGCAAAAACATAGAGGTACAAAGAACAACAGAATATATACAGTGGCGCTATGAGGGGGAAGACTGGCAAAACCTTGTTGCCATTTCCGATATAAAAGGACCCACAGGGCAGAACGGTAAAGACGGAGCAAACGGAAAAACACCGGAGTTCCGTGTAAATGGAAACAATCTTCAATGGCGTTATGTCAACGATGAAATATGGTTAAATCTTTACGATCTTTCAAATTTGAAAGGTCTTGACGGAAAAGACGGAATCGACGGAAAGAACGGTGTCGATGGTATTGACGGCAAAAACGGTGATACGCCGTTCATCGGTGAAAACGGCAACTGGTGGCTCGGAGTGACCGACATTGGCGTAAAAGCCGCAGGTGTTGACGGTGAAAAAGGCGACAAGGGAGATAAAGGAGATGCCGGACAGAACGGTAAGGACGGAGCAAACGGAAAAACACCTGAGTTCCGTGTAAATGAAAATAACCTACAGTGGCGTTATGTCGGCGATGAAATATGGCTTAACCTTTACGATCTTTCAATTTTGAAAGGTCTTGACGGCGCAGACGGCAAGGACGGTATAAACGGCAAAGACGGTGTTGACGGCAAGGACGGTGCCGATGGTAAGGACGGAACAAACGGACAAAACGGTTCTGACGGCAAAGACGGAAATACCCCGTTCATCGGAGAAAACGGCAACTGGTGGATTGGAACGACCGATACGGGAGTGAAAGCCACAGGAGTTGACGGCGAAAAAGGCGAAAAGGGTGACAAGGGAGATAAAGGCGAAAAGGGTGACAAAGGAGATAAAGGCGACAAAGGCGATGCCGGTCAGAACGGCAGCTGTTCGGGGTATTTTTACGGAGAGGCAAACGCTCCGAGGACAGTACTGAATAACAGTCGTGTCAATATTTCTGTCTACGAAAAAATAAACAAGGGCGGCTTGATTTCATCCTACAGGAATAATATTACCCTCAAAAAAGGACATATTTACAATGTCTGCTTAAGCGGTTCTCTCGAAGTTGGTTCAAACGAATTTAACAACAGCGGCAATTACTCTATTCAGATGACAGACGGTTATGATGACGATCTGTGCAGGGAGCTTACACGAATAAAAAGAGACGGGGCAAAAATACCGTATACCAATGATCAACATTCCTTTAATTTCAACAGAATGTACGATGCGTCAAATAAAGACATTACATTGCAGTTGTGGTTTGAAAATTCGGCATACAATACTTATCTCGGTGGCTTCAGAGGTACTATTACAATAACTGCTCTTGATTAAATTTATAAAACGGAGGTGGCGAAAAATGAAAAAACGAATACTTAGTATCCTGCTGACTTTATGCATGACGCTCTGCCTTACGCCGATAAGCGTATTCGCCGAGGAGGTTGGGGCAGGGGGCTCTGCTGCGATACAGCTTGGTGCAGATGCACTAAGTGTGTTAAGTAAAAATGTAAACACAGCGACCGCACCGACTGTGTATTTCGGGCAAAACCATGAAAATAATCCCGCTGCATGGCGAGTTATCGGCTATGACGGAAGCGGTGTTACAAGCTCACAGGGGGATATTACCCTGCTTGCGGCAGGCGCTATGGGAGTTATACCATTTGTCGATACCATATTAAACAACGAATACGCACCGAGTAATTTGAAAACCGCGATAGATGCGCTTGCGGAAAAGCTGACGACAGAAGAAAATGCTGCCGTAAAGAAACGGGCGCTTACAAGCGGAAGTTACGACGGAGAGAATACCGACTGTGTAGCGGGAGGGCAGGTGGATAACGCTGTATTCTGGCCGCTTTCCACAGCGGAAGCGTTTGCGGTAAACAACGATCTGCGTGCCTTGGAGCCTGCACATCCGAATTGGGTGACAACCGCTTGGTGGCTGCGCTCACCCGGCTCCAATAAATATCATCTCGCCGTCGTGACTAGTGATGGTTCTGTCCAATACTCTGGGCACACTATCCTCATTTTCAATAATCATCGGACTGTTCGTCCCGCTTTTAAATTAAATATGAACTCTGTCCTTTTTGCATCTGCCGCTGTGGGCGGAAAGCCTGACGGAGGGCTGACCCCGATTCCCGAATACAGCGGAAACGAGTGGAAGCTGACGCTTTTAGATAGTAGACGCAATTTTGCCGTGACGGAAAAAACTGTCAGCGCCGCCCCCGACGATACCGTTACGCTGAATTACAAAGGGGCGACCACAGGGAAAAATGAATATATCTCTGTCATCCTGGCGGATAACAACGGCGCACAGTATTACGGCAGAGTAGCACAACCTACTGCCGAAAGCGGAACGGTTGAAATCAAAATCCCGTCTGACATTGCACCGGGCGACTATACCATGAAGGTATTCAGCGAGCAGTATAACGGTGACTGCAAGACCGACCTTGCAAGTGCTTTTGCGGATGTCACGCTGACGGTGGAAAGTCAGCCTGACGAACAGTTTACCCTCGCCCCCGGCGGCAGATACTATTTTGACCTTTCGGCAATGAATATTTCGGGAACGGTAAACAGCAATTTGCCTGACAGCACACTTCATTATGTGCCGTTTACCTATGTGGGTACGGTCAACGCTTATAAGCTCACATCGGAAATGGCAACCACCGAGGAGTATGCTCAGAAGAATAAATATCCCCACAGCCTATTCATTGCGGACTATGCCGTAACGCATACGGTAAGCTGGGATGACCTGAATACCGCAGGTCTGATTTTCGGCAAGGACTATGCCACAGGAGGTGTGAACTATACACTGCGTGCGCCGTCCGTGGGAAGTGATAACAGAGGCTCGGGTGATTCAGAACGCGGTACGCCCCAAAGCAACGAATGGGACAGGATACTGGACAAGGACGAAGGATACATCAAAAACTGGAATGGCATATATTCGTGGGGGCAGGACACAACAAGATACAACTCGTCGCTCCGTGCGATTCGCGGGTACGATTCGGGCCGACGCTGGAACGACGACGATGCTACGGACTTCCTCCCGCTCGTCAGTTTCCGCCCCGTGCTTGAAATCCTGAACCCTGACACACTGAGCTCTGACGGACTGAAGGTCGTTACCCTTGACCTTGGCGGCGGAACGCTCGGCGGCAGCTCCGAGGATATTCAAATCATTGTGAAAAACGGCAGCGAGTTTACCGCGCCTGCGTCCGACGGCATGACCCGCCCGGACGGAAATACAGGCAGCTACTTCATGTGGCGCGGAAGCAACGGTAAGCTCTACGCGCCCGGTGCCAGTGTTCCGGCGGACGTTACCAAGCTCACGGCGCAGTTTGCTTTATCAGAACAGTTTTCCCTTACCCCCGGCGGCAGATACTATTTTGACCTGTCGGCGATGAACATCCCCGGAACGGTAAACAGCAATTTGCCTGACAGCACACTTCATTATGTGCCTTTTACCTATGCAGGCACGGTCAACGCTTATAAGCTCACATCGGAAATGGCAACCACCGAGGAGTATGCTC
>OIAY01000618.1_pt1 | contig 10645 bp, 8 predicted proteins | sample 1580831 | NCBI WGS metagenome assembly OIAY01 (sample SAMEA3882522, study PRJEB24775) | human gut metagenome | biome: human-associated habitat; feature: intestine environment; material: feces | place: Netherlands | collected 2009/2010 | reverse complement strand
CCCCTTGGCAAGTCCCAGTGCAGCCGGCGGAGTTCCGATCGTTGCAAAATCAATGGAACCAGACTGCATCGCTGTCAGGATATCCGTACCTGACTGGAATTCCACCCATTCAACATCTGTATCCGGAAAAGCAGCCTCCAGGCTTCCTTTTTCTTTTGTAAGTAGCTCTCCGTTTGGTGACTCCCAGTATCCTAAGGTGATCTTTTTCGGTGTATCGTTATCTTTTGCCTGCACTTTCGTAAAGTTTCCTCCTGCAAACACAGATGTTATGATCAGTGCCGCAGCTGCAGCTACTGTTAAAATTCTTTTTGCTTTCATGTCTTTTCTCCTTCGTCTCTATATTGTTTCCTGCCACGGCATCGCTTTTCTTATCAGAAGTTTGAGCCCGCCATCAATGAGCAGTGCGATTCCTCCCATAATAAAAATCCCTGCATAGACCGTTGCGTACTGGATATATTTACTGGCATCCAGAACCATCCACGCAAGTCCCGATGCAGATGCGATCATCTCTGCTGCCACCAGTGTTGCATAGGAAACACCTACCGCGGTCCGAAGTCCGGTAAGGATATCCGGCAGAACAGACGGAAGAATCACATCCCGAAAGATCACAAAATTTCCTGCTCCCAGTGATCTTGCTCCGTTGATCCGATCCTGGGGCACTTTCTGAACTCCAAATACGACCTGAATAAACAATGGTGCAAATCCGCTGAGAAACAAAAGCATGATCTTGGATCCATCACCGATTCCCATCCAGAGTACGATCAGTGTATTATAAGCCAAAGGCGGCAGTGCCCGGTAAAACTGGATAAACGGATCTACCACTGCCAGGATCTTCCGGTTCATTCCGCAGGCGATCCCGAGAGCTGTTCCTGCTATAAACACCAGCACCATCGCAATTCCAAGTCGTCTCATGCTTGCAACTATATGATACATAAGGGGATAACCTTTATAACCGTTTTCCCACAGATTCCAAAAAGCATCCAGCACATCTTTTACCGATGGAATAAATGTAGGATTAAAACAGTTCAGCGCACTTCCCAGGATCCACACTCCCAGTACTGCTGCTACGGAGAGCACTGAAATTTTCATGTAATTCTTTCTCATTGCCTTTCACATCCTTTTCTCTGATCTGTCCCCGATTATAGTTTTTCATATATTTTTTCTCAATAAAGGATTCCGAAATCGTTATCCGTTTTCAGATAGTTTTTAGCTGTTTTTCGATTATTTTTGTGTAAATCTGACTGTTTTTCAAAGGATTTTCAGGCTTTTGTGAAATCGTACTCACTCAGGCTGTATCCTGCTTTGCAGATATTTTGCATCCGGCACTCTCTGTTTTTATGCAAAAAAAGAACTGCCGGGTTCTGATCTTCATCCTGAAATGGATTTCTATCAGAACTGACAGTTCTTCTTTTTGTCAATCTATCTTAACTTTTTGGAGTTCTTTTATTTTGTGCTGACGGTAAACGCTCCATCCTTCACATCCAGCACAATGGTATCTCCGGCATGTACATCACCGGAAAGGATCTTCTTGGCTGTCAGTGTTTCCACGTAATTCTGGAGATAACGTTTCAGAGGACGCGCGCCGTAAACCGGATCATAACCGTTGTCCACTACCATCTGTTTGGCAGCATCTGTAAGCTCCAGGGAAAGCTCCTGGTCAGCCAGACGGTCACTGAGCTCTTTGACCATAAGATCTACGATCTTGCCAACGTTATCCTTGGTCAGCGGCTTGAACATGATGATCTCATCCAGACGGTTCAAAAACTCCGGACGGAAGTGGCCACGAAGGTCATTCATAACCTGCTCCTGTGCCTCCGGCTTGATGTCACCCTTCTCATCGATACCGTCAAGAAGGTACGGAGAACCAATGTTGGATGTCATGATCAGGATCGTGTTCTTGAAATCAACGGTACGTCCCTGTGAATCTGTGATACGGCCATCATCCAGTACCTGCAGAAGCACATTGAATACATCCGGGTGAGCCTTCTCGATCTCATCGAAAAGAACAACGCTGTACGGTTTTCTTCGAACAGCTTCTGTCAGCTGACCGCCTTCCTCATATCCAACATATCCTGGAGGCGCTCCGATGAGACGGGACACGGAATATTTCTCCATGTACTCACTCATATCGATACGCACCATATTCTGCTCATCGTCAAACAGTGTGGCAGCCAGAGTCTTGGCAAGCTCTGTTTTACCAACGCCGGTTGGTCCAAGGAACAGGAAGGAACCAATTGGTTTGGTCGGATCTTTGATTCCGGCTTTGGAACGAAGGATCGCATCTGTTACGAGACGTACACCTTCATCCTGTCCTACTACACGTTTGTGCAGCTCATCCTCAAGGCCCAGAAGCTTCGTTCTCTCGCCCTCAGTCAGCTTGGTTACCGGAATGCCGGTCCATCTGGAAATGATACGTGCGATCTCATCATCTGTAACTGCCTCATGTACCAGACTTCTGTCACTTTCTTTAACCTGTTTTTCTTCAACTTCCAGCTGCTGCTGAAGCTTCGGCAGCTCGCCGTACTGCAGCTCAGCAGCTTTCTCCAGATCGTAATTCTGTTTTGCTTTCTGGATCTGTTTATTGATATCCTCGATCTGCTCACGTAATTTCTGGAGCTTCTCTACGGAATGTTTCTCATTATCCCACTGTGCTTTCTGGGTATTGAAGGTATCCCGCATTTCTGCAAGCTCTTTCTGCAGATCTGCCAGACGCTCCTTACTTAAGTTGTCCGTCTCTTTTTTCAGAGCAGACTCCTCGATCTCCAGCTGCATGATCTTACGTCTCTGCTCATCCAGCTCTGTAGGCATGGAATCCAGTTCCGTCTTGATCAGTGCACAGGCCTCATCAACAAGGTCGATGGCCTTATCCGGAAGGAAACGGTCTGTAATGTATCTGTGTGAAAGTGTGGCAGCTGCAACCAGTGCGCTGTCTGTGATCTTAACACCGTGGAATACCTCATATCTCTCCTTCAATCCACGAAGGATGGAAATGGTATCTTCCACTGTAGGCTCATTTACCATAACCGGCTGGAAACGACGTGCGAGTGCTGCATCTTTCTCAATATACTGACGGTACTCATCCAGAGTTGTAGCACCGATACAGTGCAGCTCACCTCTGGCAAGCATAGGCTTCAGCATATTTCCTGCATCCATGGCACCATCTGTCTTACCGGCACCGACGATCAGATGAAGCTCATCGATGAACAGAATGATCTGTCCTTCGCTCTTCTTCACTTCCTCAAGTACTGCTTTCAGACGTTCCTCAAACTCACCACGATACTTGGCACCTGCAACCAGTGCTCCCATATCCAGGGCAAAAATCTTCTTGTTCTTCAGGCCTTCCGGTACATCCCCTGCCACAATACGCTGTGCCAGTCCCTCGATGGCTGCTGTTTTACCAACACCAGGCTCACCGATGAGAACCGGGTTGTTCTTGGTCTTACGGGAAAGGATACGGATAATATTACGGATCTCCATATCACGGCCGATCACCGGATCAAGCTTCTGATTTCTGGCTTTCTCCACAAGATCCTCGCCATATTTATTCAGGGTGTCATAGGTTGCCTCCGGGTTATCGCTGACAACTCTCTGGTTTCCTCTGACTGTAGATAATGCCTGAAGAAAACGCTCTCTGGTGATTCCAAACTCATTAAAGATCTTCTTCATGCTGGGGCTTGGATTCTTCAGCATGGAAAGGAACAGATGCTCAACAGAGACATACTCATCTCCCATAGCCTTCGCTTCATCCTCAGCACTGACCAGTGCCTTGTTCAGATACTGACCAAACCGAAGCTCACCACCGGAAACCTTAACCTTTGCATCCAGTGCTTTCTTAACTGTGTCAATAAAATATTCCTTCTGGATCTCCATCTTCTCGATCAGTTTGAGAATCAGGCTGTCCTCCTGTGTCAGCAATGCATACAGAAGGTGTTCCTCCTCGATCTCCTGATTGCCATATTCATAAGCAACCTTCTCAAGATCCTGGACAGCCTGTACGGATTTCTGTGTAAACTTACTGATGTTCATAGGCTTTCCTCCTATTCTATGAAAAGCATTTCCAATATTCGCATACTGGAAATGCTGTGCTTTTTTCTTGTTCTAGGAGAACTATAACACCATTTATTAGCACTGTCAAGAGGTGAGTGCTAATTTTTTGTGAAGATTTTGTGAGCCGTAAAATGAAAAACTAATTTCCGCCTTTAGCCCTTTATGTTCTTTTGTTGGAAGGTGTTTCTTTACGAGCTCAAGTTTCAACTCCTTACTATACTGTTTCCTAGACATAAAAATATGCTCCTCATATGATAGATTTTTGGATATTTCCATTGTCTACCATATGGGGAGCATATCAATCCAACGGTTTTCAGTGCTTTTTTCATATTACTTTATTGAATATCCCTCATTCTGCCTATATAAGTGAAACTTAGCGAAACTTAAATTAAATCTCTTTCAGACAATTCAATTTGGATATTCACCAACTGTGGATTATTTCTCAGTGGGCCAGTTTCCAGCTTACTGCCTGTTGCCTTGCATCCACAAATCTCTTATAAATACCTTCCTGCTTCATTAGCTGCTCATGTGTTCCCTGCTGTACAATTCTTCCTTTGTCAACAACCACAATCTGGTCTGCATGTCTGACTGTTTTTAATCTGTGGGCAATCATAATAATCGTTTTTTCCTTTGTAAGTGCATCTACTGCATCCATCAGCTCCTTTTCATTCTCCGGATCAACATTTGCCGTTGCTTCATCCAATATGACGATTGGCGCATCCTTCATAATCGCTCTGGCTATCGAAATACGCTGCTTCTCACCACCGGAAAGTGTGGCTCCTCCTTCTCCGATCACTGTGTCATATCCATCCGGAAGTTTGCTGATGAAATCGTGACAGCACGCTTTCTTTGCCGCTTCCACCACTTCCTCATGGCTTGCATCCTGACGTCCGAATTTAATATTATTCTCAATGGTATCTGCAAACAAATACACAGACTGAAATACAAATGAAAAATTACGCATCAGACTGTTCATGCTATAGTCTTTTACATTCACGCCTCCAAGTGTCACTTCCCCTAAATCCACATCCCAGAATCTGGCAATCAGATTGCAAAGTGTTGATTTTCCTCCACCAGACGGTCCAACAATTGCTGTCGTCGTTTTCTGTGGGATAGAAAGTGATACATCATCAATAATCTTCCGTTTGTCATAGGAAAATGAAACGTTAGAAAGTCTGATATCGTAATTTTCCGGCTGTATTTCTTTACCGTCGATATCCATGGTATCCAGCTCCAATATTGCATTTGCTTTATCTACACATACGCTTACCACATGTAAAAGAGATGAATAATTCCCTGCACATTCCAGACTGGCATAAAGCATAAATGCTGAGATTGTCATACCAATTGCATAGACCGCACTCATAGTTCCATTAATATAAAAATATGCACTGCATGCTACGATTACCGCACCTGTGATTTTTGTTATGACGCTTTGCAGAAAATGATAAGGGACAAACAACATCTCCATCTTTGTATTAATCTTTTTGCATGCTTCATTTGCATCATTTAATCTTTTTGCCTGTTTTCCAAGCAGGTTGTATGATTTTACTTCTGATATTCCCTGCAGATACTCCATGATCTGATTTACAAGCTCTGTATCGCATACCACTTTTTGCTCTGAATCTTTTTTACCCGCATTCTGCATCACAGAATTGACCCCAAAGAAAATAAGTACTCCTGCTGCAGCGATCAGTCCGATTCTCCAGTCAAAAATAAACAGCATAAGAATGATCATGGATGTTTCCAGAATTCCCTGCATGGTCAGCATAACCACTCTCGCAGCTACATCGCCAAGTGTTTCCATTGTATTCGTCGTAATAGAAGAAATTTCCCCGATACTGTTGGCATTAAAATATCCCATCGGCAGATAACGCAGATGCTCTGCAATCTTGATTCTCATAAAAGCACTCGCATTATATCCGCCTTCTGTCTGAAGCACTGTAGAGTATCTCTTACAGATGACATCAACTACAATTGCAATCACCATGATCGCAATTGAACCACCAATATATTTTCCTATTGGTTTTCCACTCATCAAACCAATCAATATGTACATAATAGCCGGTATCTTCATTGCTGAAGCGAGAGCCTCTATAAGTCCGATCACTATCGACAGTTTAAATTTATTACCATTTTCCCTGCCTGAAAAACGAAAGAATTTTGCCAGAATTCCAAACATATCATTCTCCCTCCTTCACCGTATCTTTTACAGAAATATGGGCATCCCACATTTCCTTATAAAGCGGGCATGACACCAGTAGTTCCTCATGTGTGCCATGTGCTGTTACATTTCCATCATTTACGACAAAGATCTGATCACTGTCCTTAACGGTAGAAAGCCTGTGTGCGATTACGATCAGTGTCTTCCCTGCTACCAGTTTTGCAATAGAATTCTGCAGAATCGCCTCATTTTCCGGATCCGTATAAGCAGTTGCCTCATCAAGAATTACAATCGGAGCATCCTTCAGCATTGCCCTTGCAATGGAGATACGCTGCCTCTCTCCTCCTGACAGATGTCCTCCTGCACCTCCTACAACCGTATCAAATCCGTTCTCAAGCTGCATGATAAATTCATAGCATCCGCTTTTCTTTGTCACCTCGATGATCTGTTCATCTGTAGCCTCCGGATTTCCCTGTCTGATATTTTCACGTACCGTTTCATTGAACAGATAATTATCCTGTGCAACATATGCAATTTTCCGATTAAAATCTGCAAGCGACATTTCTTTGACATCAACTCCACCGATTTTAATACTTCCGGAATCCACATCCCACAAGGACGCAATCAGCTTTGCGATGGTTGACTTGCCGCTTCCGGAAGGTCCTACGATTGCATTTACCGTTCCTGCTTTCAGCTCCATAGTTACTCCATGCAGAATCTCTTTGTCGTGATAACCAAATCTGACTTTTTCAAGCGTAACGGAATTATCTTTGGGAGCTCTTTCACTTTTCTCCGGACGTTCAAGCTCCGGCTGTTCCAGAATTCCTGCCACTTCACCAACAATCACTCCGATCTTGCCAAGATCATCTGTATAGGAACCCACTGTGATCAACGGTCCAACGATTCCAAGTGATAAAATAATGCAGATGACAAAATCTGAAATCGCAAGTGTTCCATTGGCTACATAATGTGCCCCAAACGGCAATACCGTAAGAAGCGTATAAGGTGTGACCACCATCATCAGTCCATGAAAGATCGAGCACCGTTTCATCCAGGAAATAAAGGAATCTGCATAAGCCATAGCCGCCTTTGTAAATTTTGCATAAGAACTTTCTGTCTTTCCAAATGCCTTGATCACTTCGATTCCGTCAATATATTCCACTGCCGCATCATTCAGATTTTTTGTTGTCTGAACTGTTCTTTCAAAACTTGGCTTATAATCCAGCATCATTCCAAAATAGGAAAGAAATCCCACTATAACCGGCACCAATGACCAGAGTGCCAGTCTCCAGTCTGTCAGGAAGAAATAAATCAAAATCACAATCGGTGCCAGCAGATTGGACGTGAATTCCGGGACAATATGCGCCAGTGTTGTCTCGATACTGTCGATTCTTTCCACCATAATATTTTTAAATGTACCGGAAGGTGTGTCTTTCACATAGCCAAGAGGTACCCGCGCCAGCTTGTCACAGCAGGATTTTCTTATATTTGCAAGTACTGCAAACGTTGCTTTATGTGACAATGCTGTCGAAAGTGAATGAAGCAGTTCTGCAATGATAAACGATAATGCAATCAGAACCGCTTTTGCAAGATATATTTCAAACTCCTTTTCACCATTTAAAAACAGCTTTACTATATCTGCAATAATAAAATACGGCAAAATCTTAAAAATCACATTTCCTATTGCAAGTAACACACTCCACACATAGGCAATTCTTTTTTGTCCGGCCCATGTCAGGATCCAGCTGACTGCCGACTTCTTTTTTTCTTTCACATTCGTTCACTCCTTACTTTGGTTTTATTGTTGTTTCTTTCATTAGTTTATTCTAACTCATATATAATAAAATAGGTGGCTTACTGGCATTAGCCACCTGATTTACATTAGTTATACCGGGAATTCAATATTCCACAATCGTTCCCAGCCACCTGTATTGAATTCTTTCAGCTGATGCACATTTTTCTTTGCAGTCTCTCTATCTATATCGTGCTCAATGATCTGAAATACTGATGAAAAAAATCCCGTATAGATCATATGCATAAGGCTTTCCTCTACAATCGGTATTTTCACACCGTTCTCTTTCATCTTTTCCATATAATTCAAGCTGGACTTCATTTCCCGCTCTACCATATTGTGTATGAATAGTTCAAATTTTCCACTGTCTCCACATTTCAACAATAATCTGAAATTATCATAATGATCATAGATATAATCAACCATCTGCTCCATCCCATCACTGGATGTATCCGACATATTCCTTGTCTGATCACTGGCAGAAAGCTTTTCAAACTCCTCAACGATCTGATCATAAATCTGATAAATGTGTTCCATATAAGGATCTGTCAGTGCATCAAAAAGTGCCTCTTTCGTCGGATAATATTTGTAAAATGCACCAGTAGTAAGTCCGGCATCTTTTACAATGTTTCTTAAAGATGCTCCGGTCAGACCATCTTTCAGGAAATGTTTTCTGGCTGTATTAAATATATTTTTCTGTGTATCTTCTGCTTTTGTCGACATTCTTTTCGTATCCTCTAAAGTTCTTTCCAAAAATATAACAGTGCTATATAGCACTGTTATATTTTAACTCATTACAGGAATTTGTCAAGTCTGCTGTTTCGATTTTTTATTTTCCCGTGTATTCAATTTTCACTTAGCAGATGCATCTGTAGTTTGATTTTGCCGTCGTCACACCACATGATTCTCTTCAGCATCTTTCCTTTTGACCAATATAAACTTTTCATTGCTATATATAAGAACGGAACCATGATTTTGCGTGTTGCCTTTCCAATCTGTGCAAACTGCCCGCCATCAAAAAAAACATGCTTTACCATTATTTTTGTCTCTGTCAGGAATGCCATGGCAAGATCTGCACCAATCGAAGATGCAACTGCAAGTTCTATCTCTTTGATTCCATGATTTTCCAGAAATCGTACAATTTGCTGTATCTCATCTCTTTTACTTTGATATCTCTGTCCAGGGCAATACACGGTTGATGTTGGCATAATACAGTAATATTTTTCTTTCATTTTCTCTGCAACCGGCATACTACTTTCCCCAATTACTCCCATTGCATGGAAAAACAAGATGACTGGATTTGATTTATTTCCTATTGTTTTAAATACCATACTTATACCTTCTATCTATTTTAATCTATCTTTTTGCACTCTTCCATTCAGCAACAGCATTTCTCACCCGCTGGTCAATATCCAGACGTGCTCTCTGGCATTCTTTCGGATATTTTCTTGCCGCCTGAAATGCCAGTTTCATAAAGATTCCAGAACCAATTGGCAGCATCGTCTTTAACATACTCTCCGGAAAAACGAAATGGGTTCCATGCTCATAAATAACATACTCCAGCCTGCATGTGTGTGGATGTTCTTTCATACGCTGCTCCATACGGCGTATATATTTTGCAGTATCCCACAACACATCATCTTCAGCGCCAATTAACAATAATGTTCCATAAATTTTTTCAATCTTGATCATTTCTTCTTCTGTAATTGCATGAACTGCTTCCGAATCATCAAACAGTTTTCTCGAATTAATCATATCACCGGTCCGTTTTGTTTCTTTTTCAATCACGTGCCAGTAGTCCGGATGTTTATAGCAAAACGGCATATACGGAAGCGGTTCTCCTTTATAAGAGAAAAGTGATTCTCCCTCAATCGGCCATTCCTTACAGCCATCTTTTTTGCCCTGCATAAACCCCTGCCAGATAAAATCACTCGGTGTCAGACCTATCGTTAATGTAATATCCTCAAAATAAGAAGCGGCAGTCAATGCAAGTGTTCCTGTAGTAGATGCCCCGACAATTCCTATCTTCTGATTACTATTCATTTTTAACCAATTGATTGCTTTCTCTATACGTTCCAATGGATAATTATGATGTCCATAATCCTTTTTTCCAGGTGACATCGTCATCACATTCACACCGAGTTTATGTAACCATTTTACGGATGTTCGTGCCAGATAATCTTCCGAATCATCTCCGATCATGGCAATCATTGCACAGTCTGCATCCGTTTCACATTTCCAATATACACCATAAAATCCCTCTGTTTCCATTTCAAAATGTCTTTTCTGCATCTGCATCATCTCCTTAATATCAGTCACATTTCTCCAAAACTATTATTTTGTTCGAGATATTCCGAACAGCTGGTATTTTACCTATCACACAATAAACAGGCATAAGCTCTTTCATTCCTTCAACAAGACTGACTTCCTGCCGAACAGAAAATGCCGGTATGATTCTTTGCAGCTCCTTTCTGTTCTTAACTCCCCATGTGAATTTTGCATTGCTTCCCTCTATGGATTTTTCTTTCACATGTTTTACAACAAAAGGTGACATGGTTTCGACCATTACTGTAACTTTCTGAAATGATTTATCAATAATAGAAAACATCTTCCTGATATCTTTCTCATACAAATACATTGTA
>OIAY01000608.1_pt1 | contig 10767 bp, 9 predicted proteins | sample 1580831 | NCBI WGS metagenome assembly OIAY01 (sample SAMEA3882522, study PRJEB24775) | human gut metagenome | biome: human-associated habitat; feature: intestine environment; material: feces | place: Netherlands | collected 2009/2010 | reverse complement strand
ATGACCAACAACGTTTTCTTGAAGTTGCCCAGCGTTCCCACAACTATAACCAATACGCCCTTATCCTCGAAACAGGCTTGCGTACTGGCGAAATGATTGGATTAACTTGGGATGCGATTGACTTTGAAAAACGAACACTTACGGTCAACAAGACTTTGGAGTTTAGGCACGCTCAAAAATACTGGCGTGCAGGTCCTCCAAAGACTCAACAGAGTTATCGCACAATTCCCTTGACGAACAGAGCCTACGATATTCTGAAAAGCATTTGGGATAGCCGGGATAACAGGAAAGAGTCTCCCTTGCTTTCACAGACGCTTGAATACATAGACAGGCGCACAGGCACAACCTCACAGCTTGTTATGCGTGACCTTGTTTTTATCAACTGGCGTACAGGAGAGCCAGCGAAGAACAGCTCCTATGATACCCACCTTTACAAGCTCTGCGACGAAGCAGGGATAAATCGCTTTTGTATGCACGCTCTACGCCATACTTACGCCACAAGAGCCATCGAAAGTGGTATGCAGCCGAAAGTGCTGCAAAAGCTATTGGGTCATGCCAGTATCAAGACAACGATGGATAGGTATGTTCATGTAACTACCGATTCGCTCGACCAAGCTGTACGGCAGTTTGAGTCAAAAGGGTTTTCTGACATAAAACTCAATGCGAAAATGGCGTAAAAATGGCGTAGAGAAAACTTACACGAGGGATATAGGTACGCCGCTGCTACAAATCAGTTTTCCAACAGGTGTGGGACGCTAACAACTCCCACGCCTGTTTTTTTGTTGTCCTTCGGGGCAAATATCGGGGATATTATCGCTTGTGCGCCGTTTATTTTTCTCTGCCATATTACCACCCTACATTTCACTTATCTGCCCCTTGTGCGTTACAATCTGCAAATACCCGCCTTTATTTAAGCAAGGGGCAAGCCCATAATGAGCTTGCCCCACTGTCATTCGGAAGTTCAGACGGTGAACAATCCGTTCACCGATTTATTCCTCGCTTTCATTATCGCTGGCGGCATTTCTATAATCCTCCTGCACACCCTCGGAGAGGTCAAAACACATCGTTTTTGCGTCTGCGACCCAAAAGCCACGCACACGATAGCGTTTATCGCTTTGCCAAACGCCCTCCATAGCGGCACGAATGGGGTCAACCAGATTCTTGTTGGTGATGCTGACCGTGGCCTTCTGCTCACCCTTCGGCTTGGAGAACTTGTAGCCCCTCTGCTCACTACTCTTACACATACGAACCGCAAAAACCTTGTTTTTTGCGTCAAGCTGGCACAGGACAAAAGCAGGATAGTTCAGGTCATCAAGTACCTTTTTCGTAAAGGTGACACCGTTCTGGTTAATGAAAATGTCGGGGTATGCGTTGGTGTTCGCATCAAGGATCTCAAAGTTCAGTGCGTTAAAATCAAATTTCATAATGGATTTTCCTTTCGGTATTAGAGATTTTTCAGCTCTTTCAGCAGTTCGCGGCGTTCCGAAGCTGTCCAGCGCGGGTCTAAAATGATATACCCTCTGAAATACTTGTCTTTAGAACGTGTGACCGTGAACCGCTTTGGCATAGCGTGTAGCCTTGACGATTTGCCGGGTAGTGGCTTTTCATCTAAAATCTGTTGCACCTTCTGCCAATCGGATTTTTTTATGATTGCTGTGTGGTGTTCCTCTTTGAAATACTTGTTGAGCATAGTGTTTTTCACTGACTTATGCTCCCGAAAATCAATCGTACAAGTTTTCTGCATGAGTGCGTCCCCGCAATATTTCTCGTTCCGGAGAATACCGCGAATAGTAGCAGCCCGCCAAAAATCTTTCCCTTTAGGCGATTTGATGCCTTGCTCGGTCAGCGCGGCGGCAATTTCTGCGGGGGTTGCACCTTCCAAACAGCTTTCGTAGATGTACTCAACAATCTTTGCTTCTGTTGGCTCGATCAGCAATCGTCCGAAGTGGTCCCAATAGTAGCCAAGCGTGTTTATCACCGAGAATTGGTAGATACCCTCTGCCATGCGCCAGCGAATACCGTTTTTGATGGCTTCGCTCTTTTGCTGTGATTCCAATTCTGCAAGTGCTGACAAGACCGCTATCAGTAGATTGTTGCTGCCATCCCCGATAGAGGACAGCCCTTCGCTTTCAAATCGCACCGGGACAGGTGGAGTCAAGGCGTTCAGAGTACGCAAATTGTTCAAAATATCAACCGTATTTCTACCAAAGCGATTTATGCCCTTTGTCAAAATTAGGTCAATCTTGCCTGCTTTTGCGTCATCAATCATGTCCTTAAATCCCTGCCGCTTGTTCGTGGAAGTGCCGCTTACGCCGTAATCTTGATAGATTTTTACTAACTCCCAATCGGGATTGCTCTCAATTTTGGATTTGAAATAGACAATTTGCATCTCAAAACTGCCTACTTGCTGTTCTTCCTGTGTGCTGACACGGACATAAGCTGCAACACGCATTTTTCGGGGAGTCTGCCCTTGCGCTTGTACGGCTGGGGGTGGCGGTATTATAATTACACCGCCGCTTTCCCGATTCTTGCGGATTCCGTCATGTATGCGCTCCTTGCGTTCCTCCCGATTATCGGCGCGAGTCTTTTTTCGGCGGGACTGCTCTATCTCTTGAGGGTCAAGTTTCTTTGCCATATAAGCCCTCCCTTGCAGATATACGGATATTCCCGATGTGGTTCATAGGCGGCGCACCTCCTCGCTTACTGTTTTTCATTGGACAATTAACCTCCTTGCTGATTGTTATTTATGACTACCCTGCGGCGCATGAGCCAGGGGGTCACACAAAAGAAAACGAGCAGCAGAATTGCTCCTGCTGCCCGAATCGGCACTGCTTCTTATCGGGGGTAGATTTTATCGCCCCCTGCAAGTGACGGATATATGGTTATTTGATTTACAATGCCTTAACCGTGTCGATAAACTGGCTCATGCTCACCGCACCCGGCAAGAGGTTTTCCTCATTCTCAAACACCATGTAATAGCGGAAATTCTTGCCCGCTGCTGTGCGCCACGCTTGACCGAGTGCGATTTTCTCCCGGCTGTCATCATTTTTCAGATGTTCGCCCTTAGTTTCCGCACAGATGAGCTTGCCGCTCTGGGTCATAATCAGAATATCGGGGTAGTGCTTGATAAAGCCGTTAATTGCAAAGTCTTGACGTGCAATATTTCTGTGCCACCAGCGGACATTCGGCAGGGCGGTCAACTCTACAATCAACTTCTGTTCCAGTTTGTTCATGTCACCGTCCTCTGCTGCATACAGAGAACGGGCATATATGTCGGTATATGTGGCAGGATGGATAGAGGGGCGCAGACGGAAATAGGGCTTGCAGACGATGCGCTCCGTTTCCAGCCACCTTTCAAAGTTTTCTCGATAATGGGATTCCAGTAGCGTTTCAATTTTGGCGCGGATCTTTGCCGCATAGCCCAGCGGGGCTTTCTCCATAGCGGCAAGCTGCGCCTTATCCATATCGTTCACAATGCGGTCTATGTAGGCTTTCAGTTCGGCGGCGTCCACCATGTTCAGCTTGTTAAGCTGATTGAACATCATATCCTTGCATTGACGCACCCGGCTTTCCGGCGGCAGATTGTTGAACCACTCTTTGAAGTACCGCTGTTCGGCGCTCTCCATCTTGAACACCTTCGGCAAACCGCCGTCCTGCTCCCGCACGTCGATTTCGCGGATTTCATCGTCTGCGGCGGCAAAATCAATGTCGTATGCTTTGCCCTTGAGGGTAAAGCCCTCTGCCAGCATTTCCTTGTCCAGCAGTTCAAAAGAGCCGTCCGTAAACAGAGATTGCTCGATTTTCAGGAAAAACTGCGGGATTTGCAGCGTTTCAATATCCTCCCGGAACTGCGGGTTTACCCCAAATGATTTCACTTTATCCCGCACCTCCCACGGAAGATTGTCCATCACCGGGTCATTGCCGGTCTGCTGAATTGCATCTGTATATGCCTTTTCGACCTCTGCGGCAGCGTCCAGCATGGTGTCGGCCTTCGGGGCAGTTTCAGGCGTTTGCGCCTGTTCTCTGCGCCGCTCCAACTCTGCCCCGATCAATTTCCCATCCAGCCCCGAAAAATCGTCCTCTGCGGTTTCCAGTTCGGAAACTCCTTGCGGGTCAGGCAGCGTAATTTGTTCTGCTGGCTGTTCGGGAATCTGCGGTTTTGCGGACTCACCGATCCGATAGTCCTTATCGCTGAATCCTGCGCTGTTCAAGCCCTTGACGATATGCGCCACGGTGTTGTTGAAGTCGTTGGAGGAAGTCAGCACATAGGACATATTGAGTGCGCTTTGCGTATGCTGGCTCGTATGGGGCAGACGGAGAATCCGTCCTAAAATCTGCTCCACGTCAACCTGACTTGTCTTATTGGCAAGAGACGCAAGGATATAGGCAAAGGGGCAATCCCAGCCCTCTTTCAGCGCATTGACCGTGATAATATATCGGATCGGGCAGTTTGGGGACATCAACTCCACATTTTTCAGCTCGTTCACATCGGCGGTACGAATGGCAATTTGATCGGCAGGAATCCCGGCGTCCACCAGCTTGTCCCGCAGTTTTTCAAAGGTGGTCGCGTCCTCCTTGCCCTTCGGCTGTGCCTGAAACAGCGCGATAGGACGGATATATTTACCCGTCTTGGCGTACTCCGCGTTTGCGATTTCTTCCAGCTTGTTCCGCAGGTCGATTGCATCAGTCAGTACCTCGGCTTGGCTGTCCCGGTTATAGACGATCACGGGCAGCTTTACCATGTGTTCGTTTTTCAGCTGCACCGCGTCCACATAGGAGATGATATTGCTCTCCTTTTTCGGCGTGGCGGTCAAATCCAGCACAAAGCAGGGATTGAAGTTTTCCAGCATTTCAAGGCTCAATTCCGACCGGGCATGGTGGCTCTCGTCCACGATGACAAGCGGGTTAAGCTGGTTGATGATCTGGAACAGAGCCGGTTTCGTCCGCTTTTTCAATGGGGCTGTCGGGCTTGCCCAGCACCTTTGCAAACGCGGCAAGATTGCTGTTTTCCTGATAGGCTTTCAAGCCCTCCTTACCGCGACCGCGGAAGGAATCATAGGACAGCACCATAACCGACAACTGCTCCGTTACGGCCGTGGGGTTGAAGTTCTGACCGTTCAAAAGCTCCTGCTTGGTGTAGACCTCCACACGCCCGCCGAAATCCACGTCGATTTTTTGGCGGTAGGGATGGGAGGTGTCTTTCAGGGCTTTCGCCGTCTGTGTCAGAATCGCGTCCGATGGAACAAGCCACACGACCGCCTTTGTCTTGGTAGCGGGGAGCGCGTCAAAGATAGGGCGAACGGCGTTGCAGGCAATGAAGGTTTTGCCGCCGCCTGTCGGTACCTTGAAGCAGAGATTTGGAACACCGGGTATCACGTTTTGGTATCGCCCTAAAGCCGGTGCGCTCTTTTCCCGCCAGAACTGCTCAAACGCTGTCATATAGTTCTGCGTTTCGTTCAACAGTTCCAGATAGCGGGTCAGGTCCGCTATCACTTTTTTCTGATAAGATTTCAGTTCCATACAGCGAACACCCCTTACAGTCTGCTAATATCTCTCGGTATTTTCTTGAATGTAACGCCCATTTTTGCCAGCTTGTCCTCACTGATGGAGCAGCGGTCGGCGTAAATCACCGTTCCGTCGGCTTTTTCCGTAATGGTGGAGAGGAACGCATAGTCCAGCACCGTCACGCGCTGCGGCTCGTAGTAGAAGTAATAGCCTGTGCTGTTGTGCTTGCCGAGGTAATAGGGATTTCCGCCGCTGGGCGGGGCGTAGGGCTGCTTTGTTTCCATGAACCAGATGTATTCGCGGATTTTCTCCGGGGCAACCGCTTCGTTCAGGCAATCGCCCATAAGCAGCGGTTCGCCAAGATCATAGAAGCTGAAATTGCCGCCTGTGCCCTCCACGGCGTTTTTACCCTCACCGTAGCCCTTGATAACGCGCTTCACGCGCTCGGCGGTGATGCTGTCGGCGTAGTCCATCATCTCGACAAGAATAAACTTGCGGTGTCCGCCGTCCGCTTTGTTCATGTTCAGCACCGCATGGGCGGTGGTGCCGGAACCGGCGAAGGAATCAAGGATAATATCGGCATCTTTTGTGATTGCTTGAACCACGCTTTCAATCAGTGCAACCGATTTCGGATAGTCGAACGTTTTGGGCGATTCAGGAAAAATGTTTTTAAGCGTTTGCGTTCCGTTAACAGTGAAAAATGCTTTTTCAGCCCATATCGTAGGAACCTGTCCGCCTACGGTCTGATTTTCTCCAAATAACAATGTCGGAACACCATCTTCATGCCCTAAAACTTCCAACTCGCCGTCTTTGATTTTCTTGATAACTCCGCTTGGCAAATACTGGACACTGTATTGGTTCTGATTGCTCCCGCTTTTGTTTTTTGAGATTTTTATATAGCCTTTTTCCCAATCCGCTTGTAATCGTCCTGAAATCTGCCGCCAGACACACTGCTTGCCTTTTGCTGTTACGGGCCAAACGGCAACTTTCCCTTGTGGAGCGATAGAGTAGTCATATGGAAAATCAGCTTTCTCTCCGGTGTATGAGCCGTCATCAATTTGCTCTTGTAATGATTTTCCTACACCAGCAAATACACCATTTTCGTCTATAAAAATTGGATATGTCTGATTTGGACGTTGTGTCTTGTCGAACGTACTCAGTGTAAGCCCCTCGAATGGCGTTCTGTTATTCCCGCCACAAAAATCAAGTGCGTTTGCGTGAAAGTCCGCAGGCACAACAAAAACCAGATACTCTTGCACATAGTTAAAACCGCCTGATGGTTTCCCACCAGAAGTTTGTACTGTGACAGTCACAATCTGCTTTGTCCCAAAAATCTCTCGCAAGAGATTTACAAGATTATGTAGTTCATGGTAGCTGATGCTTATAATTAAGCATCCATCATCCGCCAGCAGCTTTTGCAGCAGCTTCAAGCGCGGATACATCATGCACAGCCACTTGTCATGGCGGGTCAAGTCCTCGCCCTCTTTGCCGACGACCTCGCCCAGCCATTTCTTGATCTTGGGGTCGTTGACGTTATCGTTATAGACCCAGCCCTCGTTGCCGGTGTTGTAGGGCGGGTCGATGTAAATGCACTTGACGCGCCCCTCATACCGGGGCAGCAGCGCTTTCAGGGCTTCCAGATTATCGCCCCGGATGATCATGTTTTCACTGCCGTTATCTTCGCTGTGCTGTCCGTTTTCATCAAAGCTGTACTTGCGCTCCAACACCCGAAACGGCACTTTCTGATGGTGATTGATCACCTTGCTTTTTCCAATCCATTCAAGTGTTGGCATGGCTGATTTCCTCCTGAAAATAAAGCATATTTCGTAATTCACAATGCAGAATTTTCGACAGATTACAATTATGCATTACGCATTATGAATTATGAATTTTCTTCTTGATATACTTGCCGTTCTTGATTCTTGCGTCCGCCGGTTTCTCTGCGTCCTCTGGAATCCCCCAGACCGAGCCAATGCGGATCGCACCGGGGACACGCCCCTCGCCGCACAAAATCTGAATACGGCGGGTGGAGATACCCCAGCGTTCAGCGGTTTGCGCGATTGATAAATACTTCATGGGCAGCACTCCTGTTGCAGTTCCGTTCTGCGTCTGCTTATAAAATCACAGTATAATTATAATCGTCAAAGCGAATAAAAGCAAGGACTTTCCGGAAAAGCTCAGGAAGTATCTTCAACCTAAAAAACAAGGGTTTGGGGCTTTCCCAAAAATCAAAATGGGCGTATCGGCTGCAAGGCTGAAACGCTCATTTTCCCGGTGTGTACGGACACCGGATGTGCTTGCTATTCTCTCAAATCTCATATCCGCAGATACAACGCGCTCCCGCTTTCGCAAAAGCAGGGGCGCATATTTTTTGAAAATTTCTCATTTTGATCCCTGCGTTTTGACTTAAAAATGTCCGTTGTAAAGTGAAAGGAGTTCTTTGATATGCCAGACCGCACGCGACCCATCCGCAAGGAAATCTGCCTGAACGAGCAGGGGTTGAATCTCATCCAGCACAAGATGCGGCAGTTGGGAACGCACAACTTCGGTGCGTATGCCCATAAGATGCTGATCGACGGCTACATCATCGTTGTGGACTACACGGAGCAGAAAAAGCTCGCCGCCGAAATCAACAAGATCGGCGTGAACATCAATACCGTCTGCCGCAGAATCAACTCGACGGGACGATTCTATCAGGACGATATTGACGAGCTGAAAGAAAAGATGGATGCTGTATGGCAGTTACTAAAATCAAAGCAATCCGAGGAACTTTGAGCAAGGCAATCGCGTACATTTTGAATCCCGAAAAGACCGATGAGAAGCTGCTGGTCTCGTCCTACGGCTGTGCCAGCGAGACCGCAGCGCGGGAATTTGAATGGACGCGAAAAAAAGCCGAGCAAAAAGGGATGAATCCGGTCAGGATCATAGCCCGTCATGTGATCCAGTCCTTTGAAATCGGAGAGGTCACACCGGAGCTTGCCCACGAGATCGGCAAGCAGTTTGCAGATGAAATCCTCGGAGGAAAATATGAGTATGTGCTGACCACTCACATTGACAAAGACCATGTTCATAACCATCTGATTTTCAATGCGGTTGACTTTGTGGACTACCACGCATACAAGAGCTACAAGCGGATTTACTATGATATGCGTGAGGTCAGCGACCGGCTCTGTAAGGAAAACGGTCTCTCTGTTATCCCTCCCTCTCAGAACAAGGGCATGGGCTATAAGGAATACACCGAAGCCAAACGCGGTACGAGCTGGAAGCAAAAGCTCAAGCAGACCATTGACCGGCTTGTCATCACAGCGAAGGACTACGATGACTTTCTGCGGCTCATGCAGGAAGCCGGTTATGAAATCAAGACCGGCAAATACATCTCCTTCCGCGCTGAAGGTCAGGAGCGGTTTACCCGGTCTAAAACCATCGGAGAGAACTACACCGAGGAACGCATCAAGGAGCGGATTGCCGGACGGACGCCCCGAAGAAGCCGGAAGCAGACCGCACCGAAGGGCATCTCTCTCATCGGAGATATTCAGGAGAGGATCAGACTTATCGACAGCAAGGGCTATGAGTATAAAGCCAAGCTCACGATCCTCAAGGAAGCGGCGCGGACGCTCAACTATCTCACGGAAAACAACTTGCTCCAATACGCCGATCTTGAAAGGAAGGTCGAGGACGTTCACAGCTCCTATGACCGCACCGGCAAGGAACTGAAAGGTGTTGAAGCACGACTGCGGGAAGTCCAGCCGCTCATCAAAAACATCTCCAACTACCAGCGGCTCAAGCCCGTATATGACGCATTCCAGAAGGCAAAAGATAAGCCGGGTTTCAAAGCAAAGCACGAAGCCGAGCTTGTGATCTTTGAGGCAGCGAGAAGCACATTACTTGCCATGCAGGGAGATGAAAAACTGCCGAGCTTGAAGACGCTGCAAGCGGAGCAAGCGCAACTCTTTGAAGAACAGGAACGGCTATATGCTGAGCGGAACAGGCTCAAAAAAGAAGTAAAGCAAATAGAGACGATCAAGTCTAATGTTGATACGTTCCTCTCTCCTTCTGCTGACCATGACCGTGATCATCGGCGCAGCACACAGCGCGAATAGTCCTTTCAAAAGCAGGGCATCTCCTGTTGACCGGAGATGCCCTGCATCCTTGAGAGAAGGTTCGAGAAATTGAAACTTTTTCTTTAATTTCTGCATCAACGAATTGCTTTTGAGAATGAAATCCAGTATAATATTATATGCGATGTTGAATGCAAGCAAGCGAAAGGATGGTTGCCGTGCGCATAAGCTATAAGAAACTATGGATGCTTCTTCTGGAACGCGACATAAAGAAGGCTTCTCTACGACATGAAGTAGGGCTGTCTGCCGGAACATGGACAAAACTGAATAAGGGGGAAGAAGTGTCCCTCTCTATTTTGCTGCGCATTTGTGATTACTTGAACTGTGACATCGGAGATATATGTGAGGCTGTGCGAACGGACAAGAACTGAGTCCGGTTTTTCGTACAGCTCTTTTTGTAGAATAGTAAGTGTGAAACTATAACTTTGGAGGTTGCTGAAATGGCTGAGAATAACACAAGCAATATCGGCTTTGAAAAACAAATCTGGGACGCGGCTTGCGTCCTGCGCGGAAACATCGACGCATCTGAATACAAGTCCGTCGTCCTCGGATTGATTTTCTTGAAATACATTTCTGATCGCTTCGAGGCAAAGTACAAGGAACTGGTTGAAGAAGGCGATGGATTTGAAGAGGATCAGGACGAATACACTGCCGAAAACATCTTCTTTGTCCCTGAGAATGCACGATGGAGTGCGATTGCTGCTGCCGCTCACACGCCGGAAATTGGCACGGTGATTGATGACGCAATGCGCAGTATCGAGAAAGAAAACAAGCGCCTCAAAGATATTCTTCCTAAGAACTTCGCCCGTCCAGAGCTGGACAAGCGGCGTCTTGGTGAAGTGGTTGATCTCTTCACCAACATTCAGATGATCGAGCATGGAAACAGTAAGGACATTCTTGGTCGGACATACGAATACTGTCTCTCCAAGTTTGCCGAGCAAGAAGGCAAACTTGCCGGTGAGTTCTATACTCCCTCTTGCGTTGTGCGTACCCTTGTTGAAGTGTTGCAGCCGTTTAATGGGCGTGTTTATGACCCGTGCTGCGGCTCTGGCGGTATGTTCGTTCAGTCCGCAAAGTTCATCGAAAATCATGGCGGCAACATCAACAAGATTTCCGTCTTTGGTCAAGACTCCAACCCGACCAC
>OIAY01000603.1_pt1 | contig 10795 bp, 9 predicted proteins | sample 1580831 | NCBI WGS metagenome assembly OIAY01 (sample SAMEA3882522, study PRJEB24775) | human gut metagenome | biome: human-associated habitat; feature: intestine environment; material: feces | place: Netherlands | collected 2009/2010 | reverse complement strand
AAAAACGACGATCACGAACCTGATCAACCGTTTCTACGACGTCCAGGGCGGTGCGGTTGTCTACGACGGCATTGACGTAAAAGATATCGAAAAAGACGCTCTGCGCCACTCCCTCGGTATCGTTCTGCAGGATACCCATCTGTTCACGGGAACCGTAGCAGAAAATATCCGTTTTGGAAAACTCGATGCCACGCAGGAAGAAATTGAACGTGCGGCCAAAATTGCGAATGCGGATTCCTTCATCCGCCGTCTGCCGAACGGCTACGACACGATGCTGACCTCCGACGGAGCCAACCTCTCCCAGGGCCAGCGCCAGCTTCTCGCGATTGCCCGTGCCGCCGTTGCCGATCCGCCGGTGCTGATTCTTGACGAGGCAACATCCTCCGTTGACACCAGAACCGAGGCGCTGATCGAAAAAGGAATGGACCAGCTCATGGAGGGCAGAACCGTATTTGTCATCGCCCACCGCTTAAGCACCGTGCGAAACGCCAATGCGATCATGGTGCTGGAGCAGGGAAATATCGTAGAGCGCGGCGACCACGACGCACTTCTGGCACAGAAAGGAAAATATTATCAGCTCTATCATGGAATGTTTGAGCTGAGTTAAAAAGAAAGGAGTAAAGAGTATGAGAAAATATAACCGTATTTTTCTGATCGTCCTGGATTCTCTCGGAATCGGGGCGATGGCGGATTCGGAGAAGTTTGGGGATGTCGGTGTCAATACTTTCGGCCACATCTGGGAGAGTCAGGGAGGCCTTGAAATCCCGAACCTGCGCCGCCTCGGCATGGGAAATCTCTGCGGTGTGACAGAGGATGAGGCAAAGGGTTACGCCAGAAGACTGAACGAGGCGAGCAACGGAAAAGACACCATGACCGGACACTGGGAGATGATGGGAATTTACACGACAAAGCCGTTCGTTACGTTCACCGATCACGGATTTCCGAAAGAACTGATCGATGAGCTGGAAAAACGAACCGGCAGAAAGATCATCGGCAATAAGGCGGCGAGCGGAACGGAGATCCTCGATGAGCTGGCAGAGCGCGAGATCGAAAACGGAGAACTGATCGTCTATACCTCGGCGGATTCCGTACTGCAGATCTGCGGCAACGAGGAGACGATGGGACTGGAGACGCTGTATCATTACTGCGAGATTGCCCGTGAGCTGACCATGAAAGACGAGTGGAAAGTCGGCCGTGTCATTGCAAGACCGTACGTCGGAAAGAAAAAAGGAGAGTTCGTCCGCACCGCAAACCGTCACGACTACGCTGTCAAACCGACGGGAAAAACCGTGCTCAACGCGATGCAGGAGGCAGGATATGATGTCATCAGCATCGGAAAAATCAACGATATTTTCTGCGGCGAGGGCATCACGGAGAGTCTGAAATCCAAGAGCAGCGTCCACGGCATGGAGCAGACGATTGAGACGGCAGGAAAAGATTTTACCGGACTGTGCTTTGTCAACCTCGTCGATTTCGATGCACTCTGGGGCCACAGAAGAAACCCGGAAGGCTACGGAAAAGAGATTGAAAAATTCGATGTGAACCTTGGAAAGCTGCTGGAGCAGTTAAAAGACGACGATCTGCTCCTGATCACGGCAGACCACGGCAACGACCCGACTTATACCGGAACGGACCACACCAGAGAACAGGTGCCGCTCCTTGCGTACTCACCGTCTATGAAGGAGAGCGGCCTTCAGGAGACGAAGGACACCTTTGCCGTGATCGGCGCATCCGTTGCAGAAAACTTCGGCGTGGAAATGCCGGAGGGCACGATCGGAACGTCGATTCTCCCGGAATGGAAGTAACTGCTTGACACTGCAGCAGTTACGATATGTGGTAACCGTAGCGGAGATGGGAACCATCACAGAGGCGGCAAACCGGCTGTACATTTCCCAGCCGAGCCTTACAAATGCGATTCATGAACTTGAAAAAGAGATGAACCTTGTGATTTTCAAGCGGACAAACAAGGGAATCACCCTCTCGAAGGAGGGAGATGATTTTCTTGGCTACGCGCGTCAGGTGCTTGAGCAGGCGGCGATCCTGGAGGATAAGTACAAGGGAAAAGACGGCGGAAAGAAACAGTTTTGCGTGTCGACGCAGCATTACTCCTTTGCCGTCAATGCGTTTGTGGATCTGATCCAGAAATATGGACAGAAGGAGTACGATTTCAGCCTCCGGGAGACACAGACGTACGAGATCATCGAGGATGTGGCGCGGATGCGCAGCGAGATTGGGATTCTGTTTTTAAACGATTTTAACGAAAAGGTGCTGACGAAGCTTTTAAAAGCGCAGGAACTGGAATTTCATCTTCTGTTTGTCGCAAGGCCGCACGTTTTCATCAGCAGAAATCATCCGCTGGCACAGCAGACGGTGATCACCAACGAAGAACTCGAAGAATATCCGTACCTCTCGTTTGAGCAGGGTGAGCACAATTCGTTCTACTTTTCTGAGGAAATCTTTTCGGCATCGGAGCGGAAGAAAAACATCCGCGTGCGCGACCGTGCCACGCTGTTCAACCTTCTGATCGGCCTGAACGGATATACCGTGTGCAGCGGCGTGATCGACGAAAACCTGAATGGAAAGGACATTATCGCCGTTCCGCTCGCCGATGAGAGCGAAATGCGGATCGGCTACATCACACATAAAAAAGGAAGACGCAGCAGCATTGGCGTTGCGTACCTGGAATGTTTAAAAAAATATCTGGAGTAAACAAAGAACAGGCTGTCCATAACTTGAAACTATGGGCAACCTGTTTTTTTCAGTATTTTTCAAATCGGAAACTGTCGCGTATAATACAGTTTGTCGAAAGGACAACAAACACTTTGGATGAAAAAGAACAGGAAGAGGAGAAGGCTATGCAGACATCAGTGATTGGGTTTCCGAGAATCGGTACCCTGCGGGAATTAAAATTTGCTTCTGAAAAATATTTTCGGAACGAGATCAAAGCGGAGGAGCTGCTGCAGACAGCAAAAGATCTGCGGAAAGCACATTGGATGACACAGAAAGAGGCCGGAATTACGTTTATTTCCAGCAACGATTTTTCACATTACGATCTGGTACTCGATACGGCCGTACTGCTTGGAATCGTTCCAAAACGGTATCAGGAGCTGCAGTTATCCGCACTGGATACCTACTTTGCCATGGCAAGAGGATATCAGGGTACATCCGGTGATGTAAAAGCACTGGCAATGAAAAAATGGTTCAACACCAACTACCATTATATTGTACCGGAAGCAGAAGATGACACCGTCATCCATCTTTCCGCGTCCAAGCTTTTTGATGAGTATGCGGAGGCAAAAGAGCTTGGCATTGCGACAAAACCGGTTGTGATTGGAGCCTACACGATGCTGAAGCTTTGCAGATTCACCGGAGAAAAGAAAGCGGAGGATTTCATCGGGGATCTCACAGCAGCCTATCAGGAACTGCTGAAGGAGTGTCAGAAACAGCAGATTGCCTGGGTACAGTTTGATGAGCCGGCCCTTGTCCGCGATATGGATGCGCAGGATGTGGAGTTGTTCCACCGCCTTTATGACGCGGTTCTGCAGGAAAAAGGAAACTGCCGTGTTCTGGTGCAGACATATTTCGGTGATGTAAGGGATGTTTACCAGGATCTCACAGCAATGGATTTCGACGGAATCGGCCTTGATTTTCTGGAGGGAAAAGAGACGGTGCGCCTGATCGAAGCGTACGGCTTTCCGGCTGATAAAATCCTGTTTGCGGGACTTGTCAATGGAAAGAATATTTGGAAGAATCATTACGAGAAAACACTGCAGACGGTGAAAGGCCTGCAGGAAAAGAACATTTCTGTCGTACTTTCCACTTCCTGTTCTCTGCTTCATGTGCCTTACACGCTGAAGCATGAAACAAAGCTTCCAAAGGAATGCAGCGCTTATTTTGCTTTTGCGGAGGAAAAGCTGACGGAGCTGCAGGAACTTGGAGTTTTAGCAGACCTTGCGGACTATACAAAAGCGGAGAGTTATCAGAACAATCACAGACTTTTTGCGGAGAAGAGAGACTGTGAAAATGACGGGGTGCGTGAGCGCCTGTCCCGCATCACCGAACAGGATGCCGTACGTCTGCCGAAGCGGAGCGAGCGGCAGAAACTGCAGAAAGCGGAATTTGGCCTGCCGGAGTTTCCGGCCACAACGATCGGTTCCTTCCCGCAGACCAGGGATGTTCGGCTTACCGGAAAGGAGAAAAGACGAAGGAAGAGTACGAAGCCTTTAATCGTGCAAAAATTGCGGAGTGTGTTGCATGGCAGGAGGAGATCGGACTCGACGTGCTGGTACACGGCGAATATGAGAGAAATGATATGGTAGAGTACTTTGGCGAGGCGCTTGGCGGTTTCCTGTTCACAGAGAAGGGCTGGGTACAGTCGTATGGAACCCGCTGCGTAAAACCGCCGGTTATCTGGGGTGATGTATACCGTAAGAGTCCGATTACCGTTGCCTGGTCTGTTTATGCGCAGTCTCTGACGAAAAAAATCATGAAGGGAATGCTGAGCGGCCCGGTTACGATCCTCAACTGGTCGTTTCCGAGAGAAGATATCTCCATCAGGGAATCGATTTCTCAGATTGCCCTGGCGATCCGCGACGAGGTGCTCGATCTTGAGGCGAATGGAATCCGCATGATTCAGATCGACGAGGCTGCCCTTCGCGAGAAGCTGCCGCTGCGGAAATCAGACTGGTACAGCGAGTATCTTGATTTTGCCATCCCGGCATTCCGCCTGACACACAGCGGAGTCGAAGCGGAAACTCAGATTCACACCCATATGTGCTACAGTGAATTCACCGACATCATCCCGGCCATCGACGATATGGATGCGGATGTCATCACCTTTGAAGCATCGCGTTCGGATCTGCAGATTCTGGATTCCTTAAGAGAAAATCATTTTGAGACAGAGGTTGGACCTGGCGTTTATGACATTCATTCTCCGCGTGTTCCGTCTGTGGAGGAGATGGTGCAGAGCCTTACGGTGATGCTCACAAAAATTCCGAAAGAGAAACTGTGGGTCAACCCGGACTGCGGACTGAAAACAAGAGGTGTGCCGGAGGCAGATGCGAGCCTTCGGAATATGGTAAAAGCGGCAGAGAAAATCCGGAAAAAATTCAGTTAAATATTCAGCGAAGGCGGTAGGAGCCTTTGGATAGCTTCGTGAGCCGTCCCTCTTCCAGCAGTTTTTTTAAAACGCGCTGGAGCTGGCGGCGGCTGCAGTGGAGCTGCATGGCCATTTTTTCTACACCGGAAAAGGTCTGATCCGGGCAGCGCTTTGACAGATAGGAGAGGAATGCTTCCTCAAGCGTGGAAAAATTGGACTGAGAGCTGGAATAAAGCATCAGTTTTTCTGTGACGGAGGTTAAAAGATAACGTAAAAAGCGGTTGTCGTCAAGCAGAAACTCTTTGGCGGTGCCAAGCGGCAGGACAATGCAAAGCGCGGTGGTGCGTGCCTCAATCTGGTGCGTATCATCGCGCTTTCCGCAGAATTCCATATCGCCGATGCAGGTAAAGCTGTCGAGATAGCCGATCGGATAGCTGGTGCCGTCGGCGCGGTTGGCACTGATCTCAATGGAGCCGTTCACAAGAAATGAGAGATATTCCTCAGGGTTCAGTATGTCGAGGCGTTCTCCCTTTTCAAACTGGTACAGGGAAAAGGCGAGATCCGGGGTGTTAAAAAGCGACGGAATCTCATATTTCTGAAGATAAAAGTCCAGCAGAGCCGGATCAAAGATTCGTTTCATAGAAAAAATCCTCTCTTAAAGAATCTGTTTTTTCTTCCTTATTGTGACACATGACACAATAAAAAGCAAGAAAGTCTGCTAAAATACACGAGGACAAAAGGAAAGTTACAGTTCACTCAGCAGTGAAACGCTTGCTGTTTCGCCGCGTGAGAAAGTGATTCAGGAAAAAGTGAGAAAAGGGGAGTTTTCAAAATGGAAAATGAATTGTTTGAGAAAACCAAAGTGTCAAAAGCATATATGACGCTCGCGCTCCCGGTCGTGCTCGGCATGGTGGTATCGCTGATCTATAATATGGTAGATACCTTCTTCATCGCGCGGACCGGAAACACCGCACTGATCGCCGGCGTATCGCTCGGCACGCCGATTTTCACGCTGATGATCGCACTCGGAGACATCTTCGGTGTCGGCGGCAGCTCAGTCATTTCGCGTCTCTTCGGCAAAAAAGAGTACGAGGACGGAAGAAGGATCAGTGTATTCTGCTTTTATGCGGCGATTGCTGTCGGCATTGTGGTCAGCATCATCCTGCTTGCGGCCAAACAGCCGATTCTTGGTCTTCTCGGCTGCGATGAGACGACGTGGCAGTATGCGGGGGACTATTATCAGTGGATTGCGCTCGGCGCACCGTTTATCATTGTCCAGCTGACACCGAACAACCTGGTGCGCACCGAAGGTTTTGCCAAAGCATCCATGATCGGAACGATGATCGGAGCCGTGGTCAACATCATTCTCGACCCGGTTTTTATCTACACCCTTGGTCTGGGAGCGGCAGGTGCTGCGATTGCTACGGTGCTTGGCAATATCTGCGGCGATATTTTCTATGTGATTTTTATAATAAAGAAATGCCGTTATCTCTCCGTCGATTTCCGGAAACTGAAAGTGACCGGCGCGGAAGTCCTCGCCGTCCTTGCGATCGGCATTCCGGCCTCTGTCACCAACTTCATGCAGAGCATCGGCGTGACGCTGACGAACCGCTTTTTACAGCCGTATGGAACAGATAAAGTCGCAGCGATGGGAATTGCCCTCAAAATCATCATGATCTCCGTTCTTGTCATGGTTGGCTTTGCTTTCGGCGGACAGCCACTGGTCGGATACAACTATGGCGCAAAGAACAAAAAACGTTTCAACGAGACAATCCGTTTTGCCTTCCTTCTGGAAGTGCTGACCGGTGCCGGAATGGCGATTGTGCTCGGTGCGGCGGCTCCGCTTCTGGTGGGACTGTTCTTAAAAGATGCCAGTGTAATCACAGTCGCACAGCAGATTCTCCGTGTCCAGCTCATCGGCATGCCGTTTGTCGGTATTGTGCTTGCCTCCATTTTCCAGGCGATTGGAAATGGGGCAGGCGCGCTGATTCTCTCTGCAGGACGTCAGGGCGTGATTTTTGCCATTGTCATTATCTGTGCATCAAAGATCGCCGGATTTTCCGGTGTTATTGCCTCCCAGCCGGTTTCGGATTTCCTGACGGCGCTTGTGGCAGTGATGATTCTGCTGCAGTGGAAGAAAAAAGCACTTGCAGATTAAAAATTTTGAAAAAAGCAGTAAAGCGGCTGCGGTCAGAGTTCCCAGGGTGGGAGCCGGCTGCAGCTGTTTTTGCGCATGCAGAAAATAAAACGATGTGCCCACGTCAAAAACACGTAAAAGTGACGAAAAACCGTCATGCAATTCGTCAGTATTACGGGATTGCATTCCGGGAGAACAAGATATAAAATGGCATGAGATTCGACAAAAAGGGGAAGCAAAAACATACGACAATAGGGAGGACATCACATGGCAACAAAGAAAAGTGCAGTAAAAGATCTGACAAACGGCAGCCCGGTAAAACTGATTCTGGGGTTTGCACTGCCGCTGCTGCTCGGCATGCTGTTCCAGCAGTTTTACAGCATGGTCGATACGATTATTGTAGGAAAATTCTTAGGCGCGAAAGCGCTCGCGGCTGTTGGCAGTACAGGTTCGATCAACTTCATGATCGTGGGATTCTGTATGGGAGTCTGCAACGGATTTGCGATTCCGGTTGCGCAGATGTTCGGTGCAGGAGATCGGAAAGCGCTGTGCCGGTATGTAGGAAATGGAGCCGTCCTGGCCGGTATTCTTTCCGTGGTGATGACCGTTCTTGTCTGCATCTGGTGCCGCGACATTCTGATTCTGATGAAAACCCCGTCCGATATTCTGGACGGTGCATACGCTTACATCTTTGTTATTTTCCTCGGAATTCCGCTTATGGTGCTCTATAACCAGACATCAGCAATCATGCGGAGCCTCGGCGACAGCCGCTCCCCACTGATTTTCCTCGGTATCTCTTCAATACTGAATATCGTGCTAGATCTTGCGCTGGTCCGCCCGATGGGAGTAGCGGGAACCGCGTGGGCGACGATTATCGCGCAGGGAGTCTCTGGATTCCTGTGTCTCTTTTATATGAAGAAAAAATTCACCATCCTTGCTTTTACGAGAGAGGACTGGAAGCTGCACAAGCATTATGTGCTTAATCTGTGCAATATGGGAATCCCGATGGGACTGCAGTATTCAATCACCGCGATCGGAAGTGTTATTTTGCAGACCGCTGTCAACGGCCTTGGTTCCACTGCGGTTGCATCTGTTACGGCTGCCGGTAAAATTTCTATGTTCTGCTGCTGCCCGTTCGACGCGCTCGGCTCCACTATGGCGACGTATGCCGGACAGAACGTCGGTGCGAAGAAGATGGATCGTGTCAACACTGGTATTTTGACAAGTTCCATTATTGGAAGCGTGTATTCCGTGGTCATTTTAGGAGTTATGTTTCTGTGGTCCCGCCAGATTTCGCTTCTCTTTGTAGATGCATCTGAGACGGTCATCCTCGACCAGGCGCGTCAGATGCTGCTGATCAACATGGTATTTTACATTCCGCTGACCCTTGTCAATGTCGTACGCTTTACCGTGCAGGGCATGGGCTTCAGCAAATTTGCAATCCTTGCCGGCGTCTGCGAGATGATCGGCCGTTCGGTGGTAGCCTTTTTCCTGGTTCCGTATTTTGGTTACACCGCAGTCTGCTTCGCAAGCCCGGTGGCATGGATTCTCGCCGATCTGTTTCTCGTTCCGGCGTACCTGTACTGTGCAAAAACGCTTCGTTCTCTTTTTGAGAAAAATGCGCAGATGATGTAAGCCGTGCCGCAAGATGGACAAGCTGTTTCAATTCTGGTATAATGGAGCCTGGATTTTAGGAAAGCTGAAAAAGAATCCCATAGAAGAGAGGAAGATATCCTATGAAACAGTCGGTATTAGAATATAAGAAACTTCTGGAGCAGGAAGGCCTTCTGGTGGAATTTGCAGAGCCGGAAGGAAAAGAAGGAGAGGACAGACCCGTTACCCTCGTAACGTATTTTTCGGGCGGAGCGGATCAGGGAACGCTGTTTCTCTGCAAAGGAGCTGCATTCAAAGAGGCATACTTAAAAGACGCCGTAAACCGCGGTGCTGTTGCCTATGTAAGTGAAAAAAAATACGAAGCGGGAAAAGAAATTCCGGCACTCATCGTCAACGATGCCAGAAAAGCACAGTTTGTGCTGGGTGAGGCGTTTTACGATTATCCGGCAAAGTCGCTGCATGTCACGGCGCTGACCGGAACAAAAGGAAAGACAACGACAGCCTACTACCTGCAGTCGATGCTCGATGCCTGCCTGAAAAAACAGGGCGGAAACGGATGTGCACTGTTAAGTTCGATTGAATATTACGACGGAAAGACGAGAGAAGCATCAACGCTCACCACGCCGGAATCCCTGGAGCTGTGCCGCCATATGCGCAATGCCGTAGATGCAGGCCTTTCTCATATGGTGATGGAAGCATCCTCCCAGGCGCTCAAATACGAGAGAGTCGGAAACACGCATTTTGATACCGCCATTTTCCTGAACATTTCCAAGGACCACATCAGCCCGACGGAGCACAAGGATTTTGATGATTATTTCCAGTCGAAATTAAAGATCTTCGACCGCTGCACCTGCGCCTGCGTGAACCTGGACAGCGACCATATCGAGGAAATCCTGAAAGCTGCGGCAAAATGTGAGCGCGTCGTTACGTTTGGATCGAAAGAAAATGCTGTAATCCGTGTGAGTGATATCAAGCCGGGCAGAGGAAAATTCTATTTTCATGTGGCAGGACCGGATTTCTCGGAAGATTTTACCCTGCCGGTGCACGGAGTCTTCAATGTGGAGAATGCCGTAGCTGCCATTGCGGCTGCCTGGTCGATGGGAATCCCGGTTTCGCTGATCAAGGAAAGCCTCCTTGGCGTCACCGTTCCGGGAAGGATGGAGACGTACGAGAGCAGCGCGGGCGAGGTCACGGCGATCGTGGATTTCGCGCACAATGGCCTGAGTTTTGAAAAAATGTTTGATACCGTAGCACTCGAATACCCGGGAAGCCGCGTAAGCGTTGTGTTCGGAACCCCGGGCGGAAAAGCATTCAACCGCAGAAAAGATATGGGTGAGATTTCCGGAAAACGGGCGGACCGGATTTTCCTCGTACCGGATGATCCGGGAAACGAAGATCCGCAGGCGATCTGTGAGGAGATCGGCGGATACATAGCAAAGGAAGGTGCATCCTTCCAGATCCGCATGGACCGCGGAGCAGCAATCCGGGAGGCGATTCTTGGCGCCGTACCGGGAGAGGTTGTTCTGATCCTTGGAAAAGGCGCGGACGTGACGATGCACGTCGGAAACGGAAATGTGCCGTACCGGTCAGATGCCGTCTATGCAAAAGAGGCGCTTGCCGAATATGGAAATGCATTTGCCGAAGCGGCAACGGCCCGTGAAACAGAAGAATAGAAGCAAAAACAGAAAAAACAGAGCAAAAAAGACACGGAACAGAAAAATCCGTGTCTTTTTTTGCGTCTGGCGGCAGCAGAAACGAAAATCAGACAGGAAATTTGGCGGATACATCCTACAAAATGTAGAAAAGAAGGACAGAAACTAACACATATGACGAAAAGTTGTTAAAAATATAACGAACGAAAGTTAGATATGTGAAACTGAACACAGAAAGCAAAACCCCGGGAACCATGCGGGAAAAGACGAATTCTGCGGGATAAAGGATAAAAC
>OIAY01000601.1_pt1 | contig 10813 bp, 7 predicted proteins | sample 1580831 | NCBI WGS metagenome assembly OIAY01 (sample SAMEA3882522, study PRJEB24775) | human gut metagenome | biome: human-associated habitat; feature: intestine environment; material: feces | place: Netherlands | collected 2009/2010 | reverse complement strand
CCACCGTGGCGGTGCTGCTCGACATGGACCCCGACGATCTCAACAACGTCGGCGCGATGCGCAACGCCTTCTGGACGCGCATGACCCCGCACACCGACCCCAGGAACGCGGACCGTCCCACTTGGAAGCTTGAGGAATTCAACCAAGGCCCCGCCATCGCATCATTCGCCGACTGGGAGAACGGTCCCGAATCGTTGCGCGCGCCCGGCATGCCGCTGTGGAAGCCGATCATCCAATAAGCATCCAATACACGGCGCCGAAAACATCATCCAAAGTGAACTCTTGATGAAATCACCGCCGTCCGTACGGCAAATTCTCACGGTGGGACTATCCTTAATGAGGTTGTTTGCCCGACCATGCGGCGAGCCGGGAATCCGGCGATCGTTCCGCATGCGGATCGGGCTTCCGTACAGCGATAGAACGTTGGAAAGCGCGAAAGGCGGGTGAGAGACATGTTGAGAATGTTCAGAACGATTAACGGCCAGGTGGAGCAAATCCAAAAACCGGAGAACGGCTCCTGGTTATGTCTCTCGGCGCCCACCGACGTGGAGCTCGCCAACGTGTCCATGGAAACCGGCATCGACCTGGCCGACCTGCGCGCCCCTCTGGATGACGAGGAACGCTCGCGCGTCGACGTCGAGGACGACTACACGATGATCATCGTGGACATTCCTACCGTGGAGGAACGCGGCGGCCGCGACTGGTACGAGACCATCCCGCTGTCGATCATCGTCACCGAAAACCTCATCATCACCGTCTGCATGCAGGACACGCCCGTGCTCCACCCATTCATGGAAGGCACGATCCGAGGCTTCAACACCTTCATGCGTTCGCGCTTCATCCTGCAGATCCTGTACCGCAACGCCACGATGTACCTGCGTTACCTGCGCATCATCGACCGCGAAAGCGACAAGCTTGAACTGAAGCTGCGCCACTCCATGCAAAACCGAGAGATCCTCATGCTGCTGGAACTGAGCAAGACATTGGTCTACTTCACCACATCTCTCAAATCGAACGAAATCGTCATGGAGAAGCTAACCACGCTGCCGCGGCTCAAGCAGTATCCGGAGGACGAGGACCTGCTCGACGACGTCATCACCGAAAACAAGCAGGCTATCGAGATGGCCAACATCTACAGCGGCGTTCTCGCCAACATGACCGACGCGTTCGCATCGATAGTGTCGAACAACCTGAACAACGTGATGCGCATCTTCACCATCATCTCCATCACCCTGTCGATTCCGACCCTGATCTTCTCCATGTACGGCATGAACTTCCAGGAAGGCATGCTCGGCATGCCCCTCACGGACAAGCCATGGGGCTTCGCGGTGATCATCGGCATCTCACTGGTCCTTTCGGCGATCGTCACCTGGTTCCTCACCCGGTCGCGCATGTTCAAGTGACGTCCATGATGGGAAAAGCGCGATACGTGGCCGCGGCGGCATGCGCGGCATTACTTGCGGCCGGCGCCGGCGCGTGCGGCACATCGGTTTCCGTGGTGACCGAAGGCGCGGCGCAGGGGCCGACGATCGCGATAGGAGTGGCCGCCGACCAGCCGGGGCTTGGATACCTGCATGGAGGCGAATACTCCGGTTTCGACATCGACGTGGCCAAATACGTGGCGAAAACCCTCGGATACGCGGAAAAGCAGATCGTGTTCAAACAGCTGTCCCCGGCCATGCGAGCCTCCGCGCTCACCGACGGCACGGTGGACATGGTCGTGGATTCCTTCTCCATGGACGGGACCCACGATGGTGAGGCCGACGTCGCCGGACCATATCTGACGGTCCGGGAGGCGCTGCTCATCCGCTCCGACAGCGCATCCGAAATCACCGGAACCGACAGCCTGTCCGATAAAACCGTATGCGCGGTCGCTGGAAGCGCGGCGGACGACAACATCCGCAACCGCACGAAAAACATCCGCACGACGGTGGCGGAACGCGACACGTATCCGCAATGCATGACGGCGCTGATGATCGGCGAGGCCGACGCCGTCGCCGCCGACGACGCGATCTCGGCCGGACTGGCGTCGAACAACACAGGCGACCATCTGAAGATCGTCGACGTTCCCGACACCACCTGGTCCTACGGCATCGCCGTCAAATCAGGACAGGACGAGCTGGTCGGGCAAATCGACGCCGCATTGCGCGCCATGGTCAAGGACGGCTCGTGGCAGAAGGCCGCGGCCGACATGGGCAAGTCGATCGGATACACGCCCGACGCGTCCATGAATCCGCCGAAGGCAACGGCCAAGGCCCCGTCCTCCGGCGCGTCCGCGGCATCGGAAAAATAACGGCGGCGCACGTGCCTGAATAGTGGTTGATTCCTTGCGAAGTGTCCAGTTGCGCGGCTAATTTCATGCATTATGAGTGACACTGAGAAAAGCGCGCAGGCGCAACCGAACGAATCCGCCGAACCGTCGTTCCGCTACAACGCGAAGCTGGCGCAGGGCATCGAAGAGAAATGGCAGAAGATCTGGGATGACGAAGGCACCTTCTGGGCCGCCAACGTCAACGGCGACCTGAAGGACGGCAAGGGCCATAACGCCGAAGGCCGCCCGTCCTATTTCGCGATGGACATGTTCCCGTACCCGTCCGGCAAGGGCCTGCACGTCGGCCACCCGCTGGGCTACCTCGCCACCGACGTGGTCAGCCGCTACCACCGCATGAAGGGCGAGAACGTGCTGCACGCCATGGGCTACGACGCCTTCGGCCTGCCGGCCGAGCAGTATGCCGTGCAGACCGGCCAGCATCCGCGCATTACCACCGAACAGAACATCGCCAACATGCGCCGCCAGCTGCACCGCATGGGCCTGAGCTTCGACAACCGTCGTTCCTTCGCCACCATCGACCCCGGCTACGTGCGTTGGACCCAGTGGATCTTCTCCCGCATCTACGACGCCTGGTACGACGAGGACGCCACCAACCCGTCCGGCTCCAGGGGCTGCGCCCGTCCGATCAGCACGCTCGTCGAACAGTTCGAATCCGGCAAGCGCGCCATCCCGGGCTTCGAAGGCAAGGCCTGGGCCGACCTGAGCGAAGCCGAGCAGGCCGACGTGCTCAACGACTTTCGTCTGGCCTACATCTCCAAGTCCCCGGTCAACTGGTGCCCGGGCCTGGGTACCGTGCTCGCCAACGAGGAGGTCACCGCCGAAGGCAAGTCCGAGCGTGGCAACTTCCCGGTCTTCCAGCGTGAGCTACGCCAGTGGTCCATGCGCATCACCGCATACGGCCACCGTCTGATCGAAGACCTCGACACCATCGACTGGCCTGAGAAGGTCAAGCTCATGCAGCGCAACTGGATCGGCGAATCCCACGGCGCTTCCGTGCATTTCGACGTCGAGACCCCGAACGGCGTCAAGGACATGGAGATCTACACCACCCGTCCCGACACCCTCTTCGGCACCACCTTCGCAGTCGTCTCCCCGGAACACCACCTGCTTGAGAACGTTCCGGAAGAATGGCCGGCGGAAACCCCCGAGGATTGGAAGGGCGGCTACGCCACCCCGGTCGAGGCCGTGAAGGCGTACCGTCTGGCCGCCGAAGCCAAGACCGCCAAGGACCGCGTGGACGAGGCGGGCGAGAAGACCGGCCTGTTCACCGGCCTGTACGCCATCAACCCGATCACCGGCGCTAAGCTGCCGCTGTTCACCGCCGACTACGTGCTCATGGACTACGGCACCGGCGCGATCATGGCAGTGCCGGGCGGCGATCAGCGCGATTACGATTTCGCCGTCAAGTTCGGCCTGCCGGTCATCTACACCGTCAAGCCGCTGCCGGAATCCGGCGACGACCTCGCCAACTATGAGGGCAAGGCGCCGTTCGTCTCCCATGACGGCATCGTCATCAACTCCTCCATCGACGCGACCAAAGCCAAGGGCGATCCGGTGGCGGGCCATGTCAATGTGTTCGTATTCCCGGATCTGTGCGCGGGCAACATCGCATACAAGGCGGTACAGCGTTCCTCGGGAGCGGCCGCCGTCGGGCCGGTGCTGCAGGGTCTCAACCGCCCGGTGAACGATCTGAGCCGTGGCGCCACGGTCCAGGACATCATCAACACCATCGCCCTGACCGCCATCGAAGCCCAGTAATCGGGCATTTTGTAGCAAGCAACGAGTAATCTAAGGTTTTGGAAAGTCGCGTAAGCGGCACATCGATTAACACATGGAGGATGCCCACAATGGCGAAAACCGTCCTTGTCATCAATTCCGGTTCCAGCTCTATCAAGTATCAGCTGGTTGATCTTGAAACCGGCGAAGGTATCGCTTCCGGTCTGGTCGAGAAGATCGGCGAGCAGGTTGACGGTCATTACAAGCACGAGTACAACGGCGAGAAGCATGAGCTCGAAGAGCCGATTCACGACCATGAGCAGGGTCTGAAGCGCGTGCTCGGCTTCTTCGACGAGTTCGGCCCGAAACTCGCCGACGCAGGCATCGTGGCCGTCGGCCATCGCGTGGTGCAGGGTGGTTCCATCTTCCCGAAGCCGGCTCTGGTCAACGACAAGACCATCGGCCAGGTCAAGGACCTCGCCGTGCTCGCCCCGCTGCACAACGGTCCGGAGGCCAAGGGCGCTGAGGTCATGCGCTCCCTGCTGCCGGATGTTCCGCAGATCTTCGTGTTCGATTCCTCCTTCTTCTTCCAGCTGCCGAAGGCCGCCAGCACCTACGCGCTGAACAAGGAAGTCGCCCAGCAGTACCACATCCGCCGTTACGGCGCCCATGGCACCTCCCACGAGTTCATCTCCTCCGTCGTGCCGTCCGTCATCGGCAAGCCGGCCGAAGGCCTCAAGCAGATCGTGCTGCACATCGGCAACGGTGCTTCCGCCTCCGCCGAAATCTCCGGCAAGCCGGTTGAGACCTCCATGGGTCTGACCCCGCTGGAAGGCCTCGTGATGGGTGGCCGTACCGGCGACATCGATCCGGCCGTCGTCTTCCACCTGATTCGCAACGCCCACATGAGCGTGGACGAACTGGACACCCTGTTCAACAAGCGTTCCGGCATGATGGGTCTGACCGGCTTCGGCGACCTGCGTGAAGTGCATCGTCTGGTCGAAGAGGGCAACGAGGACGCCAAGCTGGCTCTCGACATCTACGTGCACCGCATCGTCGGCTACATCGGCAACTACGCCGCTCAGATGGGTGGCGTCGACGTGATCACCTTCACCGCAGGCGTTGGCGAGAACGATGACGTCGTGCGCAAGATGGTCTGCGACAAGCTCGCTCCGTTCGGCGTCAAGCTGGATGAGGAGAAGAACGCGACCCGTTCCAAGGAACCGCGCATCATCTCCACCCCGGATTCCGCTGTCACCATCTGCGTCATCCCGACCAACGAGGAGCTGGCCATCGCCCGCAAGTCCGCCGCCATCGCAGAAGAAGGCAAGGACTCCTACGGCAACGTCTTCTCCAAGTGAGTGACGTGTCACGTTTCGGCTGGTAGAGGAACGTGACGGCAAACGGTATGAATCTGCGCCGCCGTGCCTGATAATCGATATCATCGGTCAATCAGGCACGGCGGCGCAGTGCGTTGGGCCCCCTTTTCCGCGATTCGCAAGGGATTGCTTGGTAGTACGATACGACAGGTTGCACTGTACCGTGCAATGATGTAAGAGAGAACGGTTGGTTATTCGTGGCTGCTAAACGACGTTTCGTCGGTTTGGACGGGCTTAAAGGCATAGCCCTTATTGCGATTGTGCTGTATCACTGCGATGAGCTTTCGCTTCAAGGCGGGTTTTTCGGTGTGGATGTGTTCTTCACCATCTCCGGTTTCCTGATTTTCTCATCGCTGCTCAATCGTATCGATTCAGGTAAAGGCTTGGAACTGGGGGAGTACTTCCTCAAACGGTTCCGCCGGATTTATCCCGCGCTGTTTGCTCTTATCCCGATCTCGGTGACGTTGGCATGGCTGGTGAACCGCGACATGCTTGTCGGCATCCGGAACCAGATCATGACCGTGCTTCTGGGATGCTACAACTGGTATGCCATCAGCAGCGGAGCCAGCTATTTCTCCCAGATGAACCCTGACATATTCCGTCACCTATGGTTCATGTCGTTGCTCATGCAGTTTTATCTGATCGCTCCATTCGTGGTTTTGCTGCTGCGAAAAATCATCATCAGATGGGCTCCGGTATGCATACTGACAGCCCTTGCCGGAGCAAGCGCGGTATCCATGGGACTGCTATATCACTCTGGCGCTGACCCCACACGTGTGTATTTCGGCACCGACACGCACGCCATGGGCCTATGGCTCGGTGCCGCGCTGGCTTGGATACTGCCGATTCTCAGACATGAGCATGGGCGAGCCAATGAATCGCGGATAATGGAACGATTCCATAAGATATGGATTCAATTCGGCCCGATAGTTGCCTTTGGCTCATTGCTGGCATTGCTGTGGATGATGCGGCATATCACTCAAGGCCCAGCGGCGTTCCATGGCGGTATCTTCGTCGCCTCCGTGCTTGCTGTGGTGCTGATCGCAGGAACCATACCATTCGGATCCTGGATGCAGGATCTGCTTGTGTTCAAGCCGCTTGCCGCTTTGGGCCATTATTCGTATGGCATTTATCTGTGGCATTGGCCATTATGGCTGTTGCTGAGATCCCTGCTGCCCCAGTGGGGCGCATGGCATGCCGACAGGCTGCTGTCCTTCACCTTCATCCTCACCGTGCTGTTCGCGTTCGCATCTTGGCAACTGTTCGAGAAGCCAGTCGCTCGTGCGGGATTCATCGCGTTGATTCGTCCGATCAGTGGAGACGAAGCCGAGCATTGCGGCCGTCTGATATCCACGGTCGTGGTGCTGGCATGCTCATGGAGCTTCTGCGGATACGCTGTGGCGACGGCATCGGAACAAACCAGTGTGGCGCAATCCTTGGGTATCAGCTCCAGGCTGTTGCAGCAACGCAATCATGCCGCTTTGGAACGACGCAGAACACCGATGCCAAGGAAGCCACGACATAAGATGCCGGATGGTTCGCAAATGGCCGCCATCGGAGATTCGGTGATGCTGGCGTCCAGCAAAGGATTGCAAGACACGTTCCCCAACATCATTGTGGATGCCGAAGTCTCACGGTCGATGGCGAAGGGACAGGGTCTTGTCGATCAATTGAAAGCGCAAGGAAATCTGCGCCCCTGGGTCTTGGTGGGACTTGCCACCAACTCCGTGGTGACCAATGATCAGCTTGACGATCTGCTGAATGATGTCGGCCCCGATCATGTGCTGGTGCTCATTAACGCGCACGCTCCCGTTTCATGGGTTCCCGGCACCAATGCCGTGTTGAAGCAATTCGCCGCGGCGCATTCCAACAACGTCGTACTGGTCGATTGGGACGGGACCATTTCCCAGCATGCTGACGAACTTGCCGGAGATGGCATCCATCCGGGAATGTCCAATACGATCTATGCGCAGGCGGTCAAGGATTCAATCGCCGCTTGGATCAAGCAAGGGCACTGATTGATGCGTTGACGACTTCCATACGAGGTCCGCCACATGCCGTCGCATATGAATGATCCCCATTCCGTGGAAATCGGAATGGGGATCATTCATATGCGGACGATGCCGATATTAGGGAAATCAGGCCTCCTGATGCTGAGGAGCGGACAGGAAGTGCTCCTCGCTAGGCAGAACGGCGTTGAGAATCACAGCCACCACGAACGACACCGCGATGCAGTTGGAAGCGAAGATGGACTGGAACAGCGCCGGGAAGTTGGCGAAAATGTCGCCGACCTGGGTGAAACCGATGCCAATGGTCAGGCTCAACGCGGCGATGGTGATGTTGCGCTGCGTGTAACCGGCCTCGGAAATCATCTGGAATCCGGACAGGATGATATTGCCGAACATCATGATGGTGCAGCCGCCAAGCACAGCCTGCGGCAGGGAGTTGAAGACCTCTGCAACGGCCGGAACGAAGCTGGCGAGCACCAAAATCAGACCGCCGGAAAGAATCACCTTGCGGTTGACCACCTTGGTCATCGCCACCAGACCGATGTTCTGCGCGAACGAAGTCAATGGCAGGCAGCCGAACAAACCGGACACGGAGGAGATCAAACCGTCGCCGGCAATAGCTCCGGCGGTTTCCTTGTCGGTGGGTTGACGGTCGAGACCGACTTTGGTAAGCGCCGCTGTGTCGCCCAACACCTCAACCGAGGAAACGACATACAGCAGAGCGAAGGAGATAATCGCACCCGGATCAAACTCAAGCTTGAACGGCATGAAATGCGGCACCGACACGACCTGCAGATTGGCGAAACCGGAGAAATCGACCTTTCCCATGAAAATCGCGACCACATAGCCCACGACAAGGCCGAACAGCACGGAAAGCTGCTTGGCGGTGCCCTTCATGAGCAGCTGGAACGCAAGGCAAGCCACCAGCGAAATCAGGCCAAGCGTCAGATTCTGCCAGCTGCCGAAATCCTTCGCGCCGGAACCGCCGCCGAAGCTCGTGGCGCCGACGGACAGGAGCGAAAAACCAATCGAGGTGACGACAATCGCGGAAACGATCGGCGGGACGAAACGACGCCAATACTTGGCCGTCAAACCAAGCACGACCTCCAACAGGCCGCCAAGCACCACGGCGCCGGCGACTGCGCCATAACCCTGATGCTGCGCGATCGACATGGCGGCCGCGACGTAGGTGAAGGAAATGCCGGTGACCATCGGCAGACGGGAACCAATCAGCCACACACCGTACAGCTGCAGGCAGGTGCCGAGACCTGCGACCAGCAGGCCGGCCTGAATGATGGCGGCGGACTGCGCGGCATCCATCTTGGCGGCCGTGGCCACCAGGAAGATAGGCGCGAGATTCGCCACGAACATGGCCATGACGTGCTGCAGGCCGAACGGAATGCCCTTCCAGAACGACACCGGTGCGTCAAGACTGCTCAACGCCTCAAAAGACACGCCTTTTTTAGTGTCTTTTGCCTTCGTCTTTTTTTCGGTTTTCTCTGTGTTCTTCTCTTCGCTCAACTGTTACATCCTCTCTTATAATCGTTTGAGCGTACTGAAAAAATCAGGAGCGGAATTCGATGGTGCCGTTTTCCGGATCCATCGATTCGACGATTGCCAGGGAATCGACGTCGTACCCTTCCTCACGCAGCTGGTCGCCACCGCCTTGGAAGCCCTTTTCCACTGCGATGCCGATGCCTTCCACAGTGGCTCCGGCCTCATGGCACAGCTCGATCAGGCCTTTTAACGCCTTGCCGTTGGCAAGGAAATCGTCGATCAGCAGCACGTGGTCGCCTTCATTGAGATAGCGCTTGGACACGATGACAGGGAACTCCTTCTGCTTGGTGAAGGAATACACGGTGGTCGTGTACTGGTCGCCGTCAAGATTGATGGACTGCGCCTTCTTGGCGAACACCACCGGGACATTGCCGAAATGACGGGCCACGACACAGGCGATGCCAATGCCGGAAGCCTCAATGGTCAGAATCTTATCGATGGTCTTGCCCTTGAAATGCTCGGCCCAAGCGGCGCCCATATGGTCGAACAGCTCGACATCGCACTGATGGTTGAGGAACGCGTCCACTTTCAGCACATTGCCGGGTTTGACGGTACCCTGCTGCACAATGCGCTCTTCAAGCTCCTTCATGAAACCCCTTAATCTTGTCGGCCGCGAAAGCGGCATCAGATGATGGCATACGGCGAGCCGTATATAGGAGTTCAGCATACGCGCCCCAATTGACCGTGCGAGTCGGACCCCTGACCTGCTCATGTGATAAACATGAATGCTGCGAACAAATGTTTGAATATGAGCGTGCGCGAAGAAAAGAGGAATCGGTGGAACAGAGCATGGGACCTGTGATGTGCGATCCGCGGAGCCTGATAGAGGGACTCAACCCCCAACAGGAAGAAGCGGTGAAATACTACGGCCAGGCATTGCTCATCGGTGCCGGCGCAGGCTCAGGCAAGACCCGTGTGCTGACACGTCGCATCGCATGGCTGCTGGCGCATGGCTTCTGGGCAAGCAGCATCCTCGCCATCACCTTCACCAACAAGGCGGCCGCGGAAATGCGTGAACGTCTCGTGACTTTGGTCGGGCCGGAAGCCGAACATATGTGGATCTCCACCTTCCACTCCGCCTGCGTACGCATCCTACGCCGCGACGGCAAGGAAATCGGCCTTAAATCGGGCTTCTCGATTTACGACACCGCGGACAGCGAGCGACTGGTCAAACTGATCGCAGCCGACCTGAACATCGATACGAAGCGGTATACGCCACGCATGCTGCTGGGCAAGATATCCGACTGCAAGAACGCGTTGGTTTCCTGGAAAGACCAGCTGAAAAAAGCGAACTGCGATTACATCCCGGGACAGCGCGGATACCAGGTGAGCGCCGGCGACGTCGACGAACTGGTCGCCGTCGTCTACGCCGAATACCAGCATCGTCTGGCGCTCGCCAACGCAGTCGACTTCGACGATTTGATCATGCGCACCGTGGAATTGCTCCAAACCTGCCCGCAGGTGAGCGAATACTATCGGCACAGGTTCCGTTACATCTTCGTGGACGAGTATCAAGACACCAACCATGCCCAATATGTGCTCGTACGTGAATTGTCCGGCATCGATTCGGACGAGCAGCCCGACCCGCAGTCGAGGGGAGCGGGCCGTGTGGGACCGAGCTGGATTACCGTGGTGGGTGATTCCGACCAATCCATCTACGCGTTCCGAGGTGCGGACATCCGTAACATCCAAGACTTCGAACAGGATTTCCCGAACGCCAAAACCATCATGCTCGAACAGAACTACCGTTCGACGCAGAACATTTTAAATGCGGCAAATACAGTGATCGCCCACAATAAAGGACGAAAAGAAAAGAAACT
>OIAY01000599.1_pt1 | contig 10835 bp, 7 predicted proteins | sample 1580831 | NCBI WGS metagenome assembly OIAY01 (sample SAMEA3882522, study PRJEB24775) | human gut metagenome | biome: human-associated habitat; feature: intestine environment; material: feces | place: Netherlands | collected 2009/2010 | reverse complement strand
ACCGCTACAACTCCTACAGGGGCGTCGTCGGCGAGACGTTCGAGAACATCGTGGGGCGCGACTTCTCCGCCGACGGCCCGTGGCGGAAGATGGGAACCGACGTGACGGAGTTCAAGCAGCCCTGGGGCAAGGCCTACTTCGCGCCCGTGTACGACTTCGGGAGCAAGGAGATCGTGGCGTGGTCGACGTCCACCAGTCCCGACATGGAGCAGCAGGAGCTCCTGCTCGACCGTCTGCTGGAGAGGATGCCGGAGGGCGCGAGGCCCGTGCTGCACTCGGACATGGGCTGGCAGTACCAGCATGCCGGCTGGTGCGGGCGGCTGAAGGCTGCCGGGATCGTCCAGAGCATGTCCAGGAAGGGCAACTGCATCGACAACGGCGCCACCGAGCAGGTCTTCGGCCACTTGAAGGACGAGTTCTACCGCGGCCGTGTGTTCGACTCGTACGAACAGTTCAAGCGCGAGCTGGACGCCTACATCATCCATTGGAACACCAGACGACGCCAGATACGACTCGAGGGACGCACCCCGGAGGAGTTCCGGAGCATGTCCCTCGCGGTCTGACCCTGTATCCCAATTAACAACGTCCAACAAACGGGGCGCAGTTCAATAACCGCCGGGGCCTTCACATAGATGGATGTATTCAGTTTGTCGCCAAAGAATCGTCAGACGCGTGCTCCATCATCGAATTCGTCGGTACGCGTTTCACGATGCCCTTTATGCTGCACGATGAGGCCAGCGGCGCCGACCAGCGCACACAAACCGAAAATCGAACCAAGAATCGAAGCCAACGCCGGAACGAACACGGAAGCGATAATGCCGATGACGCCGGCCACCAGCAATATCCAGAACACCAGTTTTGACAGTTTCACATGGCCGATTTCAGGATTCGGCGGCACGAAGTCGTCACCGTAACGGTCCATGACCCGATCCGTGTCAAGCCAGCTCGAACCAGTGAAATCGCGCGGCCCACGACCATTCGCCGGCGCATCATTGGTGAACGTGCCCTGATCCAAGTCATCGATGGACAGCAAAGCCTCTTTTTCCCGACGTTGCGCATGCTTCTCGAAACGTTTCGCACTACGCGAACGTTCCACGGCCTTCAAATCGTCAGCATGCGAATCCGCAAACTCGGCCCAAGCCGCATCCAAGTCGTCCATTGGAGAGCCGCCACCATGCGACGCGTCATTTGGGCGTTCTTCATCGTCATTGCTATTGTTGAGGTCAGTCATACTTATACTCTAATCGGGCGGAGGCCAATCCGCCGGGAGGATCGTGAAGAATGCTCTATTGGTTTTTCGTAAAAGGCTTGGGACCAATCGCCATCCACCGTTTGGGACCGACCGCGCAAGGACTTGAGAACATTCCGCACGAAGGTGGCGCCATCATCGCAGCCAACCATCTTGCCGTCATCGACGATGCGTTGCTGCCGTTGACCTGCCCGCGCATGATTCATTTCATGGGCAAGGCCGAATATTTCGAAGGCAAAGGCATCAAAGGCAAATTCAAGAAATGGTGGTTCACGTCAGTCGGCGTGTTCCCCGTGGACCGTTCCGGCGGTTCCAAATCACTTGGCGCACTGAACCACGCCCGTGAGATCATCGAGGACGGACATCTGTTCGGCATTCACATCGAAGGTACTCGCAGCCCCGATGGACGTCTTTACAAAGGACACACCGGCGCGGCGCGTCTGGCATTCGAAACCGGTTGCCCCATTATTCCGGCCGCCATCATCGGTTCGCGTGAACTGCAGAAGCCAGGACAGGTCATTCCGAACAAAGGCAAGTCCAAGGTGATTTACGGCAAGCCGATTGAAGTCGAGAAGAAATCCGCCGACCAGATTACCCACGATGATTTGCGTTCGCTTACCGACCGCGTGACCCGTGAGATCCAGAAGATGAGCGGACAGGAATACGTCGACGAATACGCGCAGAAGGTCAAGGCCGAGCTCAAAGCCCAGCAGGAGGCCGAAGCGCAGGCACAAGCCGAATCCGCTGCCAAGAAGGCATAAGTTTTCAGCGAGGTTCATTCCAAACCAATCAGGGGTGTCTGTTCCGAAGAATGTTTTCGGAACAGACACCCCTGATTTCTATTTTGTAATCAGGATAATCAGTCGAACAGCGACGAATACATTTTCAAGGTGACGGTATTCGGCGTGCCATCCTCCTGACGCAGTCGCACCTCGGTGCCTCCTACCGGATCCTGCGAAGCGACCTTCTTGTCTTGACTGGAGTCAAGTGTCAGTTGCGAGCTGATCTTCACACTGAATCCCAGCTTCTCCAATGCGGCTTTGGCAGCGGCGGCTTTCTGTCCGACATAATTCGGCAGCGTTACGGTTTCCGGTCCCTTCGACACCACCGCATTGACGCTATCGCCCCAGTGCAACTCGTCTCCGGTCTTCGCGGAAGCGGAAATCACCTGTCCTTGCGGAATCTTGTCATCGAATTGCTCGGTCCAGTTGACGGTGAGCTTGAGCGCATCAAGCGTCTGCTGCGCCTCATCCTTCGATTTGCCCACGACGTCCGGCATGGTAACCGGTTTCGGTCCTTGGGACAGCGTGACGGTAATCTTCGCGTTATGGGGCAGAGTCGCGCCGGGATCCACGCTTAAATCAAGCAACGCGCCCTGAGGTACGTCCATGGAATACGCGTCATCATTGGCCGGAGTCTGTTCGATGTTGTCGAAGCCGGCACGCTTCAACGCGTTGATCGGATCCTTGCCGTTCGCACTGGTGGCATCGAGAATGTCTGTGGGAACAGTGCCCTGCTTAATACCCTTGGACACTACCACCTTGACCTTCTGATGATGACGTTTGCTCACATGCGAACCGACATTCTCCGGGTCGGTGGAGATGACATTGCCAGCCTTGACGGAATCACTGAACGCCTCGGTCTCTTCGTACTCGATGTTGGAGAATTTCAGCAGTTCCTCATAGGCGTTCCATTTGATGTTGGAAATACGGCAGGGCTCCGAATCGGAACATGTGAGATCTGCCGGCTGAGGCATGGTCCAGTAGCTGCCCGGTCCTCGGAAATACCACCAGGCATAGCCTCCACCGCCTGCGCAGGCAAGCACGATGGCTGCTACGACGGCGATGATGACAGGTGCACGCTTGCCACTGCGTTTCGGCTGTCCACCACTGACCGGACCGTTCGAGGGGGAAGCTGGAACGTTGTTGGCGGGGACGTCGTTCTTTTCCAAAGCCAAGCGGGTGGTTGCCTCCGGATCTGCCTGCTGCGCCGGCATGACGGTGGTTTTGTTCGGGTTTTCCGGATTGAACTGTCGTGTACGATCGTCGTTCTGACGCACAGGCGGTGCTGGGGGAGCGGGCGGTAGCGGCATCTGCCGGGTGCCATCGCCGGGCATGGTGTCGGCGGCATCGTTTGCGGCCGGGGAAACGGCTGACAGACGGTATTGCCAGTCGTCGATGGTGAGGTTCGATTGCAACTGCTGCAATTCGTCGAATGCCACGGACGCATCCTGGGGACGGTCCTCGACCGCGCGCGCCGTAAGACGGGCGAGGAATGCGGCCACGCCTGCATTGATGCCCGGACAAGCGGTCGTGATATCCGGCACATCCTCATGCACGTGCTTGAACACCAGCGTCACCGGATTGTCCGCGGTGAACGGCACCTTGCCGGCCAGCATCTCCCAAGCCATGATGCCTACGGAATACAGGTCTCCCTGCGGCGTTGCCTGATTGTGCTGAATCATTTCTGGCGCCAGATAGGCGGCCGTGCCCAGCAGCATGCCGGTGGAGGACAGCGTGGCCTGCGACACCGCCTTGGCCAGGCCGAAATCGGTGATTTGCACATGTCCTCGGTCATTGAGCAGAATATTCTCCGGTTTGATATCGCGGTGCACCACGCCTGCGCGATGCGCCGAAGCCAAGCCGTCCAACGTCTCACCGACTATGCGTAGCGTCTCACGAACGCTGAACGTGACTTGCTGGTTCATTTCGTACCGCAGGTTCACGCCATGCACGTACTCCATGACAAGAAAATCCAGTCCATCGAACTCACCGGTGTCATACACCTGCACGATATGGGGATTGGCTATTGCTGCTGCGGAACGGGCCTCGCGATGGAAACGTTCCACGAACTGGTCGCGTTGTGGGCCCTGTGCCAGCTGCGTGTGCATGATCTTAATGGCGACGGTACGTCCCAGACGCTCGTCAACAGCTTGATACACCGTGGCCATGCCGCCATCGGCGATTCTGCTGACGACTCGGTACCGGCCTTCGATGACCTGGCCTTCGGGGGCATGCTGGGCTTCACTCATGGCTAATCGGTACGATTCCTTCTTCAAAAAACGTTTCGCGACAAAGATGTGTTCACTTGTAGTCTACAAGGAATGGTTTGCGGAAGATGCGATGAACACGGGTCTTTCACAGTGCGGCGGCATCAGCCCTGTTCCCGCACAATCGGTACGAAACGTGCGCATGCTTCGGTAAGCATGTCTTTGCGATCCTGCGATAGTTCAAGCGTCTCGATGGCGGCCTTCGACTCGAGCCACAGACCGGCGATCCGTTCCTTGGAACGTGCGATGGCACCAGTGGACTCGAACAATGCGATGGCACGCCTAACATGTGCCTCGTCACGTGATTCGGCTTCCCACATGTCGATGAGTTCACGTCGTTCGACATCGCCGGCAGCCTCAATCGCATCGGCCAGCAACACCGTGCGTTTGCCTTCACGGATATCACCGCCCACCGGTTTGCCGGTATTGCGGCTCGACCCGATGACGTCCAGAAGATCATCCGCGAGCTGGAACGCCAAACCAAGAGGCAATCCAATCGCCAGTGCGAGCCTGCGCGCGTCCGCAGGGGCGAGGCCGGCGGCAAGCATACCGAATTCCAAAGGTGCGATAGTGGTATAACTGGCGGTCTTCCAACGGAAGACATTCAAAGAGGCCGACGCCAGCTCTTCAGGATCGTCTAACGTATTGAGTTCCACGGCCAAATCGAGTACTTGGCCGATTTCCACTTCACGGTGCATATTCAGGAAGGCCGACACCACGGAAGATCCGGAGCCAAGCCGGCAAGCCGCTTTATTGGCGATATCCACGCTCGCGGTGGCCAGCATATCACCCAACATGATGCCCAAACCATGGCCGATGGCATCACTATGGGTATCCGTGGCAAGCGCACGATGAGCGGACGGCTTGCCACGGCGCAGATCGGAATCGTCGATGATGTCGTCATGCACCAACGCGCCGGTCTGAAACACTTCGATCGCGCATGCCAGATCCAACACCGCATCCATATCACGTTCCGCCACATCCTGCGGCGCGAACGCACGGAACGCATCCAACGTCAGCAACGCCCGCAGACGTTTGCCGCCCTCACTTGACGTGACCGCCTGCTGCGCCACCGCATCAGCGACGGCTTTGCAGGAATTCGCCACCGGATCGTCCGCATGCAGGAACGAAAAATCCCTTACCAGCGAGAGCGTGCGCGTTTCAATCTGTTCCAAATCGGAAGAGCTAGTCATGGGTCAAGGTTATCCACACACATTCGACAAGAGGAAAACATAATGATTGCAGCGGGTGAGACGGTGCCGGACGTTTCGTGACACGCCGAGCTTCACGTTCTCCGACCACAGGGGTCCCGAAACGCCTCATTGCATTGCCGGATGATGCATAGTTCCAACAAAGCGGCCTGCATCAAGCGACCGCTCCGATACGCCAAGGAGGACGAGACATGAAGACGATCGACGAGCCCATGCCGATATGCGAAGCCGAGATGGAACGGCTTGAAGACCAATTGGTGGAGGATTGCAAATCGCTGGGCATGGCGGAGAGCATACGCGATTTCCTGCAGGAGCCATTCTCGGAATGGATGGATGAGCTGGCCGATGAATCGTCGGGAGGTGACGATTCATCGCCAGAATGCAGACTGTCCAGAAACGGTGCGGGAGCACTTGCCATCGCCATGCAGCAGACCATGGCGGTGCGTGACGCGCTGCTGGTCTCCATTATCGTGGATGAACGACGTTCGTCACGTGACTTTCTCATGGGATTCATGGCCAATCCGACACTTCCCGGCAACACGCGTCATCTGGAGGAATCCCTCAACGGATCGTTCCGTGACGCATCAAGAAAACCCGACACGAAACGTTGCGACAACGGCGTCAACATGATGTTCGACATCATCGGGATGGTCCCCGAACGGTATCATGTGCAGCCATTGGCCATCATCAGTTATGTGCTGTGGTGGATGGGCGATGAGCGCGCCATGCTGTGCGCGATGCGTGCGCTCGCGTTGGATGAGAATTGTTCGCTCGCGGCGATCATCTGCTCCGCGGCGCATCGTCATATCGGACCGGTATGGGCCGAAGAGACATAGAGCAACACGCCGAAAGGAAGCGGTACTTGCGCATGGTGAGCTCAACACGCGGGAATAATCGTCCTTGCAAGATGGTTAACTCACATAGTTGACGATTTGCCCTTGCCAGAAGTGGGTCCATATGGTATACGCTTCCGGCGGGATCAATAGGAGGATAAGTTTGGCCACCAAGGAAACGACGGTAAATACGGAACAGACTGATCTGACCGAAAAGACCACCTCCGGAAAAAAGGCCTCCACGCGCAAGAGCGAGTCCTCAAAGACCGCTACGAAGACGTCGCGCAAGACGGCCGCGAAGAAGACCTCCGCCGCCAAGAAAAGCAAGAAAGCGGAAGAAGAAGAGAACCTGATCGAGCAGGACGCTCCTGAAGACGATCCCGTCGAGGATGCCGATCTTGATGATTTCGACGATGACCTTGATGACGTGGACGACGAAGGGGAGGATGACGACCTCGACGAGGACAATATCGACGAGGATGACGATTCCGAACTGGAAGACGATGACGAAGACAAGCGCAAAAAGCCGGAAGAGCCCAAGGAAAAAGGCGCTTTCGTGGTGCGTGACGATGATGACGACGACAATCTGACGCCGTCCGGCAATCCGAAGCGTCGTGTGATCGCAGCCGGCGCCACCGCAGATCCGGTCAAGGATTACCTGAAGCAGATCGGCAGAGTGAACCTGCTGAACGCCGAACAGGAAGTCGACCTGTCCGAACGCATCGAGGCCGGTCTGTACGCCCAACATCTGCTGGACACGGAATCCGACAAGATGGATTTCAAGCGCCGGCGTGAACTGAAGTGGGCCGCGAACGACGGCAAGCGCGCCAAGGACCATCTGCTGGAAGCCAACCTTCGACTCGTGGTCTCTCTTGCCAAGCGCTATACGGGCCGTGGCATGCTGTTCCTCGATTTGATTCAGGAAGGCAATCTTGGTCTGATTCGTGCCGTAGAGAAGTTCGACTGGAAGAAGGGCTTCAAGTTCTCCACGTACGCCACATGGTGGATTCGCCAGGCCATCACCCGTGCCATGGCTGATCAGGCCCGCACCATTCGTGTGCCTGTGCATATGGTGGAAGTCATCAACAAGCTGTCCCGCGTGCAGCGCCAGATGCTTCAGGACCTCGGCCGCGAACCTACGCCGGACGAACTGGCCCGTGAGCTCGACATGCCGGTCGAGAAGGTGCAGGAAGTGCAGAAGTACGGGCGTGAGCCGATTTCCCTGCACACGCCGCTGGGCGAGGATGGCGATTCCGAGTTCGGTGATCTGATCGAAGACACCGACGCCATCGCACCGTCCGATGCCGTCGCCTTCTCGCTGTTGCAGGAGCAGTTCAAGCAGGTGCTTGAAACGCTGTCTCCGCGCGAGGCTGGCGTCATCAAGATGCGCTACGGTTTGGAGGACGGCCAGCCGAAGACGCTGGATGATATCGGACGTGTGTATGGCGTGACGCGCGAACGTATCCGCCAAATCGAATCGAAGACCATGTCCAAGCTGCGCCATCCGTCCCGTTCGCAGACGCTGCGCGACTTCCTGGACCAGTGATAGTAATCAGACGCGAGTAAATGAAGTCGAGAAACCGGCATGAACGCAGGGTTTCTCGACTTCATGTCTTGTAAGGCGACAATTGAAAGGGAACATGGCTAAGGATAATTACGGTGCTGAGAGTCTTACCGTGCTCGAAGGCTTGGATGCGGTGCGCAAACGTCCGGGCATGTACATCGGCACGACCGACAGCCAGGGCCTGATGCACTGCCTGTGGGAGATCATCGACAATGCCGTCGATGAGGCTCTTGCGGGAGCCTGCAACCACATCATCGTGACCTTGCATGACGATGGTTCCGTTGAAGTGGCGGACAATGGCCGAGGCATTCCGGTGGACGTGGAGCCGAAAACCAAGCTCACCGGCGTGGAAGTGGTGCTGACCAAGCTGCATGCCGGCGCCAAATTCGGCAATTCCTCGTATGGCGCTTCCGGCGGTCTGCATGGTGTCGGCTCATCCGTGGTGAACGCATTGAGCTCCCGTCTCGACGTGGAAGTGGATCGTGACGGCAAAACCCACCACATGGCTTTCCATCAGGGCCACCCCGGAGTGTATTCCGACGTTGATCCGGAACACCCGTCTCCCGATTCGCCATTCAAGAAGACGCGCAAGAATCGTCCCACCGAACTTGAGATCATCGGCAAAGTCAGTCCGAAGACCACGGGTACCCGCATCCGCTATTGGGCGGATCCGGAGATTTTCAACGACACCGCTGAATTCAGCTATGACCAGCTCATCGACCGTGTACGGCAGACCAGTTTCCTGGTGCCAGGGCTGAAAATCACCGTCATCGACGAGAACATTCCCGAAACCGGCGACGAGTCCATTGACGAAATGCTGGAAGTCGATGACAATGTCATCGAACAGGTGACGGAAGAGAACACGTCCGCTGAAACGGATGATATCGGAACCTCTGCCGACATACTGCAGGAGGATTCAGCCGAAGCTGATGAGTCAGCCGAATCGCAAGAAAACGATGCTGCCACGCAATCGCAGGAAACCGTTTCCCAGCCCGTGCAGCCGAAATATCCGCATGCGCGCGTCGAAGAATTCTGCCATACCGGAGGCGTGAAGGATTTCGTCGACTTCCTGTCCAAAGGCGAAGCGGTCTCCGATATTTGGCGCATCGCCGGCGAGGACACGTATGTTGAAGAAACGCAGGCGGTCGGAGACGATGGTGAACTGCATGCGCAGAAGGTGACGCGTGATTGCGCAGTCGATATCGCCATGCGATGGACCAACGGCTACGACACCACCATGCGCAGCTTCGTCAACGTGGTGGAGACGCCCGGCGGCGGCATGCACGTGGACGGCTTCCTCCAAGGCATCACCAAGCAGGTGCGCAAGGCCATCGAGGACAACGCGCGCAAACTCAAGGTGAATCTCAAGGATTCCCATATGAAGGTGGAACGTGACGACATTCTCGCCGGTCTGGTGGCCGTTGTCACCGTCCGCATCGCCGAACCGCAGTTCCAAGGCCAGACCAAGGACGTGCTCGGCACCGCGCAAGTCAAGCCGATCGTCTCCAGAATGACCGATAAGCAGTTCGGTGAGATGATTACCGGCTCCAAACGCGGTTACAAGGAACAGTCCGGCCGCGTGCTGGAGAAAATCGTCGGCGAAATGCATGCCCGCGTGCAGGCGCGCAAGACCAAGGAAGTCACACGCCGTAAGAACGCGCTTGAATCCGCGTCCATGCCGCCGAAACTGTCCGACTGCCAGCCCGGCAATGACGATGTGGCCGAACTGTTCATCGTCGAGGGTGATTCCGCATTGGGCACAGCCAAGGCCGCCCGTAATTCCGGTTTCCAAGCGTTGCTGCCGATTCGAGGCAAAATCCTCAACGTGCAGAAGGCATCGCTCGCGCAGATGCTGTCCAACAAGGAATGCGCAGCCATCATCCAGGTGGTCGGCGCAGGATCCGGCGCAAGCTTCGACATCGAACAGGCCCGATACAACAAGATCATCATGATGACCGATGCCGATGTCGACGGCGCGCACATCCGCATCCTGCTGCTGACGCTGTTCTACCGGTACATGCGGCCGCTTATCGAATACGGTCATGTGTATGCCGCAGTGCCGCCGCTGCATCGTATCGCGTTGACGGGTACGCATAAGGGCGAGTACATCTACACGTATTCCGATGATGAGTTGGCAGGCAAACTCGCCGAGCTTGATAAAAAGCACATCGGCTACAACGAGGACATCCAGCGTTACAAGGGTTTGGGTGAGATGGACGCCGACCAGCTGGCCGATACCACCATGGATCCGCGCACCCGCATGCTGCGCCGTATCCGCATGGAGGACGCCGAACAGGCCAGCCACATCTTCAGCCTGCTCATGGGTGATGACGTGCCGCCGCGCAAGGCGTTCATCGTGGAGAACGCCGACGATTTCGACCGTTCCAAGATCGACACCTGATATTGCATGGCGATTGCGATTGGCGGGCCTTGCGTTACGGCGGAGACCCGCTTTTCGTGTATGCACGATAATGCAAAAACGTCGGTCGATAGTGCAAGATACAAAATACCGTTTGGTAGGTAACTTTGGATAAAATAGCGGAGTATTTTCGTGATTTTATTGCCGCAAACATAAAACATACAAGGAGCTGACTGTGGCCAATCTGCTGCTCGCCGTGATTTACATCGCCTTCATCAGTCTGGGTCTGCCGGACGCGGTGCTCGGCGCCGCATGGCCGACGATGAGCGGCGACCTGCATGCGCCGATTTCCTGGGCGGGTGGCATTTCCATGACGATTTCCGCCGGCACCATCGTGTCCGCGCTGCTATCCGACCGCATGACCTTGCGGTTCGGTGCAGGCAAGGTCACGGCAGTGTCCGTTGCGTTGACGGCGTTCGCATTGTTCGGCTTCTCCATCTCGCCGAATTACTGGATGCTGCTGCTCTTCGCCATTCCGTACGGCTTGGGCGCGGGCGGCGTCGATGCGGC
>OIAY01000593.1_pt1 | contig 10909 bp, 6 predicted proteins | sample 1580831 | NCBI WGS metagenome assembly OIAY01 (sample SAMEA3882522, study PRJEB24775) | human gut metagenome | biome: human-associated habitat; feature: intestine environment; material: feces | place: Netherlands | collected 2009/2010 | reverse complement strand
ATTCTGTCCCCCGGATGGGGGAAAGTCCGGCGCAGCCGGATAAGGGGGAGCCGCGTAGCGGCTAATTACCAGAATGCTTTTCATGACGTATGATGCAGATAGGTTAATCCGTAACGCTGACTTCATAAGCATCGCCCGATAGGGCGATACCACCACCCTTTGAACCTTCTGAACCTTTTGAACCCTCTGAACCCTCACACCGAAGGTGTGTCCAAGGGCAAAGCCCCGTCAACCCTCACACCGAAGGCGTGTTCAATGGCGTGTCAGGCAGGGTGAAATAGATTTCAAAGCGGACCACGCCATCTTTCTGGGTGAAGTTCTTAAAGCCTTTATAGGACATAATAAAATGATGGACAGAGGTCATACCGATACCATGTCCCGGCCTGTGGGTCACAGGGTAGCCGTCTTCATTCAAGGGAACCGGTTCAGCATAGTAATTTTCCACAGAAAGGAAGACCTGGCGGCCCTTGGTCTGCAGGTTGATATGGAGAAAGCGTTTATCCTCATCCTGGGTTTCTGATACGCGGATGGCATTTTCCAGAAGGTTGGCCAGGGCAAAGGAGAGATTTTCCTGCACCTTTGGCACCTCTTCCGGAAAGTTTACCCGGCAGGTGACGGGTATGCCGGCGTCTTTAGCTTTGACGATGTAAACGGAAAGCACCGCATTGACGAAGGGATTCAGACAGAAGGGATGAATGGCGGTCTTTTCCAGATGCTCGTCAAAGGAGCGGAGTAAATGGAGGGCTTCTTCCGATTTCCCGCTGCTGATGAGGCCGTAAAGGATATTGATCTGGTGGCGCATGTCATGGCGGAGAATGGAAAACTGTTTGGTACTGGCCTGTATGAGGAGCATGTTGCTCTGGAAGAAACGGATGGCTTTCTGCTGCACTTCATTTGTGCTTTTTAGAAGGACCTCTGTTTCCAGATCCCTGGCCTGCAGCTTGATATAGCGGTAGAGGGCGATGAAAGGCACAAAAGTAAGAATCCGGGAAAGCAGTTTGTCCATGGTCCAAAGGCCCGGCTCCAGGCTGATGGGCAGCTGAGTGAAGGCAATCAGCAGAGGCAGGAAGGCGATGTAGTAGCCGTAGGGCTTATCATTGATGAGCTGGCGGGAAGGACACATATGGCGGAACATGCGGGCTGCAAGGGGCAGGGAGAGGAGAAAATAGAAAAGAAAGCAGGTCAGCTGCATGGAAAGACGCCATTCCACAGGAATGTTCTTCCCCAGGGAAATAATGGTCAATATGCTGGCAGTGTGAAGGAAGAAACTCCAAAGGCCCTGCATGCCAAGGACAAAAATCTGCTGAGCAATGAATCGGGGCAGCCAGTAAAAGGAAAGGAGCACATAGGGAATCCAGCCCAGCGCCAGGGAGGCCTTGTAAAGGATGACCGTGTGGGTGAACCCCTGAAAGAGGACGTAGTAGAAGATAAAGTTTAAAAGGGCCAGAATGATAAAGGAAAGGGCCATTTTCTTCCAACGGTTTTGAGGAAGAAAATCGAGGAAGGCTTGAAAAAAGATAAAACGGCCTGCCAGATGAACCAGGACCGTGCAGAGGGCCAGGGAAGAAATCGTATCCATAATGTACTCCTTTTAAAAAGGGATAGGTGGTGCAAGTGGTCATGGAGGCGCGTACACGGTCAGCCAAATCAAAGGAAAGCGCCTTAATGGGCAGGCCGAAGTTAGCCCTTAGCCTGCACATAAAAGGGCCTTCCTATTGTCGTCTGACCGTTTGAAGGCGTGTCCAGACCCTGTTACTTTGACAGCATATACTGCATATAATGCTGTTTCACTTCTTTTTTCTTTCTCCGGCTGATGGGAACGGAAATATTTCCTTTCAGCAGGAAGGAATCTTCTTCCATGGATTCAATGTAGTCCATGTTTACCATGAGCCGGTGGTAGCATTCGAAGAAGCGGTGGTCTGATGACAGATTCCGGGCCAGATCCTGGAAGGCGTTGGTGGTGTTGATATTCTTTTCTATCAGATGAATGGAAGCGTTTCTGCCTTCGCTGCAGTCCATGTAGAGAATATGGCTGAAAGGAACGCGAAGGGTTTCGCAGCCGGGAATGCGGGCGGAGAGTACTGCCGGTTTCAAAGAGCCCCGGGGAAGGGCGTAATCCAGGGCATGAAACAGCTCCTCCCGGTGGCTTGCCAGGGGCTTTAGAATATAGCCCGACGCAAAAACCTTATATCCTTCCAGGGCGTGTTCCCGACTGGTGGTAAGAAATATGATTTTTACGCTCTCGTCCAGCCGCCGCACTTCCCTGGCCACATCCATGCCCTCCATTAAAAATAAAGTCGTCGGTATGCAGGGCGTCGTTGATAATACCCTTACCAGCGGGAATTATGTGACGGCTGGCAATACGGTAGGTAAAAATATCGTTGCACTGGATACACAGGTCAAAGCCAATGCGGATCAGTTTACAACGGATAAGACCAGCACGGCTCTGCACATTTCCCGCAGTGGCGATTTAATTGTAGGCACTAAAGAAAATCAGACAGTCAAAGATATGGAAATCCGTGGAAAATTGACTTCCGGAAGCATTTCTACCGGTGGTATCACTTCTACGGGTGATGTAACTGTAACAGGTAAAATGGCTGCGGACGGTGTGACCGACGAGACTACCAAAGACGGAACTTATATCAAACAGAACAATACGGTAGGGAAAAACCTGGGCAGCCTGGATACACAGGTTAAAGCCAATGCGGATGCTGTTTCTAAGCTTGATACTCGTATTACCAATGTAAAAGAGTACGTGCTGAGTGAAACCAACAAGAACTATGTAAGCAAGACAGACGCTGCAGTTCAGGATGGGGCCATCGTAAAAGCGGCCAACACCATCGGCGATAACGTGACTAAACTGGACGCCGCCCTGGCACAGGAAACGGCTGCGCGCCTTGGTGCCGATGCACAACAAGATAAGGTGATCCAGCAAGTCAATGAAAATGCGGCCAAAGGGATTGCAACTCTGGCTACGGCTTACAAAAATGAAGTTGCAGCCCGTGAAGCCGCCGATACTGAGATCAAGCAGGCTATGACGGACCAGAAGACCAGCACAGCCCTGCATGTTTCCAAGGATGGCAATCTGATTGTAGGGACCAAAGAAAATCAGGTCGTCAAAAATATGAAAATCAATGGGCAATTGACTTCCGGAAGCATTTATACCGGTGGTATCACTTCTACGGGTGATGTGACTGTAGCAGGTAAAATGGCTGCGGACGGAGTGACCGATGAGACTACCAAAGACGGAACTTATATCAAACAGAACAATACGGTAGGGAATAATCTGGTCAGCCTGGATAAGCAGGTCAAGGCTAATGCTGATGCCATTAATACCGAAGCAACAGCCCGTGAGAAAGAAGATGCAAGGCTGAATTCTGAAATTGTGAATACAAATAAGTCCCTGAATGAGGCAGCAACCAATCTTTCTAAGCTGAATACGGCAGTTGTTGATGGATTTAAGACATTGAAGCAGGCTGATGAAAATGAAGCTGTAGCCCGCAAAGCTGCCGATAAAGCTCTCGACTCCCGGGCTAAGGCTCTGGAAGATAAGACCGAAGCCATCACCTATGACAAGGATTCCAAGACGGTCATGGTGGAAGGCAAGCTCACCGCTACCGAAGGCATCACCGATGGCACGATACAGGATGGCAAGTATGTGAAGGCTGATCACTATGTAGGCCAGAACCTGAACGCGTTGGACCAGGGCCTGCAGGCAGAAGAGAAAGCCCGTGTAGCAGCCGATACGGCACTGGATGATAAGATTACGGCAGAAACTTCGGCCCGTGTGGCAGCGGATACCAAACTGGTAGAAGCCGTTAATAGCGGAGTGAGCCTGAGCAACGATAATGTATTGCAGAAGAATACCACTACCATTGATGCCCAGGGCAACGTGACTACCTCCAAAACCGATGCCAATGAAATGATCCTGAACAAGGGCAAGGACAACCAGATTACCCTGAACGAAAAAGGTATCAAAGTGGGCCTGAATAGTGGAGTCATGGACAAAGACGGTTTCTATGCCGGCGGCGATACCTACAGCGAAGCCAAAGCAGCCCTGAAGTCTGACGGCTCCATCAAGGGGGCTGATGGCAAGTTCACAGTCAACAGCGCGAATGGCACGGTGAGCGTCAACGACCAGATTGAACTGAACGGTGCTACCGGCGTGGTCAAATCCAATGGCCTCAACGTGGGCGATGGCAACTTCACGGTAAACAACAATGGCGGCGTGAAAGCAGCAGATGGCAAGATTACCCTGAACTCTGACGGTAGCGTGAAAGCTGCAGACGGAAAATTCACGGTCAATAGCAATGGCGGCGTGAAAGCAGCAGATGGCAAGATTACCCTGAACTCTGACGGCAGCGTGAAAGCGGCGAACGGCAACTTCACGGTTAACAGCAATGGCGGCGTGACGGCAGCAGATGGCAAGATTACCCTGAACTCTGACGGCAGCCTGAAAGCAGCGGACGGAAAATTCACTGTTGACACCAATGGTGCTGTGAAAACGGCTAATGGTAATACTACCATCGACAGCAACGGCAATGTGAAGACGGTGGGAACCCTTAGCGCAGCCGATGGCTCCTTCAAGGTAGATTCTACCGGCAAGATTACTTCTACAGGCCTTGATGCTGGTAACGGCACGATTCAGACGACAGGTAGGGTACAGGCTGGCGATGTCAAGACGGGTACTCTGGAAACAACAGGCGATGCTACCATCGGCGGTGACTTGACGGTCAACGGCAAGTTGAATGTGGATGAAATCGACCTGACCAAGAGTGGCATTGTAGGGGACAACAACGTAACGGCCAGCACGAAAGTGGCAGCCGGCGAAATCACGGGCTACAAGAAAGCTACCAGCACCAAAGATGGCAGCGAAAAAGAAAGCTCTTTCGACTACGATGAAAACAGCACTTCCACTTGGGCCAAAGCTACCGACGCAGATGGCAACTGGAAGAAGAGTACCCTGACTGTAGAAGGCAGCGATGTGACTTCCAAAGTGATTGACTCTGATAAAAACAGCAATACATCCACCCAGACTGCCAGCGAATCCAATTCTACTATTACCGGTACTGCTGATGGAAAGAACTACAAGTCCTACATCACCCAGAACCTGAAAAATATTCTGCAGGGAATCAAGGAAGGAACCAATGAATCTATCGTTGACCAGACAGAAACGGGAATCAAGAGCACCGCTACCGACGGGAAGAACACCGCTTCCACCAACCTGAGCAATAAAGGATTCAATACCTTCGCTAGTGACGGAAAAAACAAGACCTACACCAAGCAGACTGCTGAATCTCTCACCAGCCAGATTGGCGATGATGGCAAGGTAAAGAGTGTGATGAATGCTGACGGCATTACCAATAATGCAGATGGCGGCACCATCACCAACAGCGCCAAAGATCTGGTGAACAAAGCAACCGGCAATATGACCAACACCGTTGGCGGCAAGCTCCTCAATGATGTAACCGGCGATATGGAAAACAAGGTGGGCGGAAACCTGTCCACTACCGTAGGCGGTAGCCAGACTACCACCGTCACCGGTGATAGCAACCTCACCGCTGAAAATATCAACAACACAGCAACGAACAAGATTACCAATAAGGCACTGGATGTGGAAACTGAAGCGAAGAGCTCCATTATGAACAAGGTATCCAACGATTACGGTTCCAATACTTCCACACAGCTGTCCTATGAGACTAAGGAAGAAATGAGTGCCAACGGCAAGACCGCTTCCTACCTCCGCGGCGCAACAGAAGAAAAATCCCAGCTCACCGATGGCGCTAAGAAGACTACCATCGATACCGTGGCAGGTCAGACCAATACCAATATCACCGATGGAACCAATACATCCAACGACCTGCAGAAAGCAGATCAGATCGCTTCCTCCGTAACCGACGGCACCAATACCACCGTTGTGAACCAGGATGCCAAGAGCCTCGCTTCCTCCATCACCGACGGAACAAAGGCAAACAACACCAGCAGCACGGTAGATGCATCTGTACAGCGCATCCAGACCGATGATACCCACTACAGCGTTTCTTTCAAGTCTGCTTCCAAGATGGAAGATGCCCTTTTCAACGGCTCTACAGTCATTGACAGCTTGAAGGATGCGGAAAAAGGACTGGTTAGTACGGCAGTCACCGATGGAACAAACCTCACCGGTTCTTCCATGACTGCAAAGGGCATTACAAGCAGCGCGGCTGAATCCATTGTGAATGAAATCGGCGACGGTTCTGCAGTGAAGAGTGAAATGACTGCCAATGGCATCACCAATACTGCGAAAGACGGCACTATCACCAACGATGCCAAAGACCTGGTAAACACCGCCTCCAACTCCATCACCGACAAAGTAGGTGAAAATGTAGAGCGGACCATGACCACTGAAAAGATTCAGGACAAAGTAGGCAAGACCACGGTTACCACCACCGATGGCCTGACCAAACTGACCAATGAAGGTGGCACCCATAAAACGGAAATGGACTTCGCCGATGTACTGAAAGATCTGGGTGTTCGCGGCAATGCAACGGTGGATAAGAAGCTCACTGTAAAAGGCGATTCTGACCTGCAGGGCAACGCAACTGTCGGAAAGGACCTGGAAGTGAAAGGCAGCACCAAGCTGGATGGCACCCTGGAAGTAGTCGGCAAGTCCACCTTCAAGGACGACGTCACCATGGAAAAGAACCTGGATGTGAAAGGCATCACAACTACCGATAAACTGGTGGTTAACAACGGAGCCACTGTAGCCGGCGGCACCACCACCGATACACTCCATGTGACCAGCACTGCAACCTTTGATGATATTGTGACCATGAAGAAAGACCTCTCGGTCGGCGGAAATGTGGATGCAGCTTCCTACACCGTGAAAGATACAGGCATCAAGATTGATAAAAATGGCATCAATGCCGGCGGCACTAAAGTCACCGGCCTGGCTCCGGCAGATATCAGCCACGCAGGCTCTACTGATGCCGTTTCCGGCGGACAGCTCTATGAGACCAATACCAGGGTCAGCGGACTGGAAACCCGTATGGGCACCGTGGAAACCAGAGTGGATAAACTGGACAACAAGATCGACAAGGTAGGCGCCAACGCAGCAGCTATGGCCAACCTGCACCCCCTGGAATTCGATGAAGACTCCAAGTGGAATGTGGCAGCAGCAGTAGGCAGCTCCGGCAGCGAAACTGCCAGTGCGGTAGGCGTATTCTATCGGCCTAATGAAAACGTGATGGTCAATGCCTCTGCAGCCATGGGCACCGGTGAGAATATGTTCGGCGGCGGCGTATCCCTCCGTCTCGGCCACGGCGGCAACAAAGCCAAAGAAGCACAGATGAAGGCAGCTGCAGCAGAAAATAAGGAACTCCGTGCTAAAGTGGACGACCTTACCGCCCGCATGGACGCTCTCCTCTCCGTACTGAATCCCAATATGTCGAAAGATTTCCCGGATGTGCCGGAGAATCACTGGGCCTACGAAGCCGTTTCCCGTCTGGCAGGCAATGGCATCGTGGAAGGCTATGAAGACGGCAAGTACCACGGAGAACGGCAGATGACCCGCTATGAAATGGCAGAAATCATCTACAACGCCCTCTCCAAAGGCGCTAAGGCGGAAAAGAAACTGGTTGAAGAATTCCGCCCCGAACTCCAGGCCATGGCAGCCCAGAAAAAAGCCTAGCCTCACCAATCACTCCCCCTTCATCCCTCCAAGCCGGATGACTGCTAATATGAAGGACAGTGATATGAGGATATAATCCCTGCCCCTTCCCCCCGGAGGGGAAAGGGATCATAAACCCCCGGGACGAAAGTCCCGGGGGTTTTGCGATGGGATTGTGACAAGCCCCTATGGGGCTTGAGGGTTGACGGCCCGCTGGGCCGAAGGTACTTAAGGGGCTTAAGTTTGACGCGCCTCTGGCGCGAGGGTTGTTGTAGGGCGCCTATGAATTGATAGAAGGCGCCCTTTTATGATAAAACCATACAACCATCGTCTCATGTCGGACAGGAATCCCATCATCTTTCAAGGCACCGGTAAATGTCGCTTCCCGGGCGACCATCGGTGCCTTTTTTTCTGCTATCATACGTACAGAGATACCAATATTTCAGAAAGGACTGAGAACTATGAAGCAGGAAATGACAGAACTGGTATGCATTATTGACAGGAGCGGCTCCATGTCGGGATTTGAATCGGACACCATCGGCAGTTTCAACGGCATGATAGAAAAGCAGAAGAAGCTGCCTGGCACCTGTTATCTGACCGTCGTTCTTTTTAACCAGACCATGGATATGGTCTACGACCGGGAGGATATCAGCCACGTGCCGCCGATGACAGAAAAGGACTATGTGGCAGGCGGATGCACCGCCATGCTGGATGCCGTGGGGCTCAGTATCCGGAGAATGGAAAAGCTCCTTTCCCACAAACCGAAGGACGCCCGCCCGGACCATGTGGTTTTCTTCATTACCACCGACGGCTGTGAAAACGCAAGCACCCGCTTCAGCTGGAATGATATCCACAGGCTCATTAGCAAAGGAAAGGAAATGGGCTGGACCTTCATCTTCTCCGGCGCCGACATTGACGTGAAAGAAACGGCAGACCGCATGGGCATCGACGAAGACCGTGCCTACGCCTTCCAGCGCACCCCGGCGGGCATTGCCAAAAACATGGTCATTGTGGATGAGTGCCTGGAAGCCATACGGAAAGGAATGAAATAAGCTGTTGGAAAGGGTTTTCTGCTGCTATGACAGACAATGTTTTCCCGCTCCCTGTCATTTCGAGCGGAGGTCAGCGGCGAATTGACGCATATGCTTCATGGAGTCAGTGAAAGGGAATCGAGAAATCTCCTGCCGGATAGTTTCCTGCCGCGTTGAAACGCCACTGCTTCATGCCGTATAGGAAATTTCATAACAAAAAGACTGTGAAAAAATGGGAATCATCTTTTCACAGTCTTTTTGTTATAACGCACTTCCCAGCTGGGGCTGGTGGAAGTGGAAAAGAGCCTCGTTGATTTCATAAATATCCGGTTTTCCCCGTTGCAGGTAGAAAAGGACGATGAGGTCTCCTGTGAGGCTTCTTGACAGGGTGTAGCCCGCCTTTTTCAGAAGATTTTCCGTTTCCTCCACCGAAAGGTCCATGGAAACAGCCAGGTCAAGGATGGTATTCTTCCGGGGCTTGTAGTTTTCATTCGACCTGATTTTAGAGAAAAGCCTTCTGTCCAGATTGGCGCCCTTGTAGACCTCAGGATCCGTGAGCCCCTTTTCATCAATCATGCGGAGAAGGGCATGGGAAAAAGACTCTTCGGTGCGAAGAAATTCATCGGGAATGGGACCGGACGCAGGGAGGGGCAGGTCATGGACCGGTGCTTTGCGGGGCCCTTTTTTCCGGCGGCGAGTCCTCTGTGCCGGTGCTTCATCTGCAAGGACGTCAAAGCATAGGGAGTCCCGTTCAATGGCCGGCGCTTTGGAAGGGATAGAAATTCCGAATGCCGGCTCCATATCCTCATGGGATTGCAGGAAATAGGACAGCCTGCTGTAGACCATGGCCTTTCGAGCCCTTTCCTTCAGGATAATCAGGTATACCGTCATGTCGTGGGTTTCCAAAAAGCTGAGGATGGCATCCAATGCCACCTGCTCCGCTTCCTCCACGGGATAGCCGTAAATGCCGGAGGAAATCAGAGGGAAAGCGACGGATGAAAGGTGCATTTTTTCCGCCAGCAGGAGACTGTTTCGATAACAGGATGCCAGAAGATCCCGCTCCTCTTTCCTCCCGTGGTAAATGGGGCCAGCCGTGTGGATGACATACCGGGCAGGCAGGGCAAATCCCGGCGTTGCCACCGCATCGCCGATGCTGATGGGGCCCAGGCCTTGAAGGGCCCTTTCCATCTCCTCAGCGCCGGCCGCCTTGAAAATGGCGCCGCACACCCCGCCGCCCATTCGGAGCTCCCGATTTCCTGCATTCACGATGGCGTCGGTTTTCAGGGTGGTAATATCGTCCCGCGAAATGAAAAAAGGCATACATATCCCTCCTTCTGCAAAAACAGGGGTGAAAAAAGCCCGGCACGCCGGGCTTTCTCATGATATAGATTTTACTTCGTTCCGAAAATGCGGTCCCCTGCATCTCCCAGACCGGGGAGAATGTACTTGTGGTCATTCAGCTGGCGATCCAGGGAAGCTGTGAAAATGGGCACATCCGGATGGGCTTCATTCACTACTTCCACCCCTTCCGGAGCAGCTACCAGGCACATGAACTTGATATTCTTCACGCCCCGGGACTTCATCATATCGATGGCAGCCACAGCGCTTCCGCCGGTAGCCAGCATGGGGTCTACCAGAATGAAATCACGGTTCTCCACATCCGGCAGTTTGCAGTAATATTCCACAGGCTTTGCAGTTTTCGGATCCCGGTACAGACCAATGACACCGACACGGGCGGAAGGCATAAGGTCCAGAAGACCGTCCACCATGCCGAAACCGGCGCGGAGAATGGGGACAATGCCCACCTTCTTGCCGGCCACCCTTTTGCCATGAGCCTTTTCCAGGGGCGTTTCGATTTCAACATCTTCCAGCGGCAGATCCCTGGTGAGTTCATAGCCCATGAGAAGGGTGATTTCCTTCAAAAGACGGCGGAACTCGCCGGAACTGGTGCTCTTGGAACGCATAATGGTGAGCTTGTGCTGAATCAGCGGATGATCGATAATATGAATCTGCATAATGGCCTCCCTCAATAATATATACATCAACGAATTTTACCGTTCCTATTTTAACACAAATAAGAAAAGGCCGCCATGGACAAGCCATGGACAAGCCCTGTCGGGCTTGAGGGTTGACGGCCCGCTGGGCCGAAGGTTCTTAAGGGGCTAAAGTTTGACGCGCCTTTGGCGTGCACAGCGAACATGATTTGAAGGAGCAAAGCGACGCACAAATC
>OIAY01000592.1_pt1 | contig 10911 bp, 10 predicted proteins | sample 1580831 | NCBI WGS metagenome assembly OIAY01 (sample SAMEA3882522, study PRJEB24775) | human gut metagenome | biome: human-associated habitat; feature: intestine environment; material: feces | place: Netherlands | collected 2009/2010 | reverse complement strand
TTCATAGCATCTAACTTCATTTTATAAGCAAATGCCTTTTCGGATGGTAAGATTTCTTCTCGCTGAAGATTGCTGTCAACCATGACAATGACTGCTTGGTCGTCACTAAGATTTCTTACAATACATGGCATTGTCTCTTTTCCAGCCAGTTCACTTGCCATTTTTCTGCGGTGTCCAGAAATCATTTCATACCCGCCCGTTGGTTTCTCCCTAACAAGTGCAGGCACTAATACACCATGATCACGCACGCTGTCGATAGTTTCCAACATCTTATCATCCATTTTTACCTTAAACGGATGATTCGGGAAGTCTGTAATTTCATAAATAGAAATATCTTTTACATATTCCTGATTCTTGTGATCTCTTTCTTCCTGTGTGGTAAAAAGGTCATCGGCTGAGGGAAGATTCATGTTTATTTCTCTGCTTTTCGCCACATTGAATCACCTCCCTCGTAAATTCTGCATACGCCTTTGCAACAGTTCCATTCTTGTCATACTCATAAATACTCTGTCCTGCCGCACTGCTTTCTGCTGCTGTGATAGCCACTGGAATAACCGTTTTAAAAATTCGAATATGTTTCCCGTAATTTTCTCGAAGGCTATCCTCTGTTGTCCTTGCAAGTTTTGTTCTCATATCCGCAAGTGTCAGCAATACTCCATCAATCTTCAGATTAGGATTTAGCTGTCTTTGTACCTTACCGATTGTTTTCATTAACTGTGTCATGCCCTTTAGTGGAAGATAATGAGCCTGCACTGGAACAATTACACTGTCTGCGGCAGCTAATGCATTGATAGTCAACATTCCCAAACTAGGCATACAATCAATCAGAATATAATCATAATCCTTTTTCAAATCTGACAGATACAGCTTTAAAGTCTGCTCTCTGCTCATGGCATTTACCAAAGACACCTCTATCGCTGATAATTCAATGTTGGCTGGGATAAGGTCTACACCCTCCTTATGGTGTAAGATAGTCTTATCTATATTCAGTTTTTCATCATTCACAATGTTCATCATCAGTGTTGCCAGAGAATACTCCATTTCATCCGGCTCCTCATAACCAAGGCTGATTGTAAGACTCCCCTGTGGATCAGCGTCTATCAAAAGCACCTTCTTTCCTTCCTGTGCCAATCCTATTCCAAGATTTACACATGATACTGTTTTACCTACTCCATCTTTTTGATTTGATACTGCTATTACTCTACACATAATCCGTTCCTCCTTTACTAAATCCAGTTACTATTTCTCCATGATTTCAATATTTCCAATATTTCTCTACGCATCTGTTCCGATGTATAGGTTGATGGGAAAAATCTGTATAACTGTTCATTCTTAAAAACTACTCTGTCTGCTTCCTTTTGTTTTATCTCTCCAAGGATTCCTTCCGCTTCGCTTTCTGTAAGCTTTCCAGCCTCACTTAATTTCTTGATCCTTATTGCCTGCGAAAGCGATGGCGTACACTGGGTTGCCTCCATTGCATCAATAATTTCCTGCTGTTCTTTCTTTTTCAGATAAGATAACTGCACTGCCGGGGTAAATCCCATTGATCCGTCATCCACCTTATCTAATAGAGCCGGTATCAGTTCTGTCATTTTGATATAACGTTGGACCTGCTTTGCACTGTCTCCACAAAGTTCTCCGATCACATCAATACTCCTCTTTCCTGTATTGTGGTCAACTTGACCACAATTCTTTCTGCCTGCTTTCTTTTTAATGGCATCATATTTCATCTTGTAGGCATAGGCTTTCTCACTTGGTGTAATCTGCTCTCTGTAAATTTGAATCCACCATAGTCACTACAGCCTCATCATCCTGCATCATGCGAATAATCACAGGAATTTTCTTATATCCCAGTCGCTCCGCTGCATATTTCCTTCTGTGGTCTGAAATGATTTCATAGTAACCTTCTTTCCTTGGCCGGACGATCAATGGATTAAGAACTCCATATTTCTTAATACTGTCCTGTAGTTCAATCATCTGACTGTCACCGATCACCTTGAATGGATGATTCGTAAAAGTTCTTAAACGTTCCATTTCAATTTCAACTACTTTTTCATCCAAATCTCTGATATCCGTCTTTTCTGTCAATGACATTTCCTCCTTTTCCCTGAACGAAAAAATCGCCCAGACTAGAATTTTTAATCTAATCTGAGCGATACTTCGTCAGGCCTGTTTTCTTCAAGCAAGAAAACCATTTTTACATTCATTGACAACCTAAATCTTATCCTACACTTTAGTTATCTCCATTAGGTGCTTGGATAGATTTAGTTCTCGGTGCCCGTTTTGTCTTTTCGGTGCTCCAATTACTCATTTTTATATTTTTTCGGTGCTCGCAAGCACCATAAAATAAAAAATGCAACAATGAATTTTTACGATCATTGTTGCAAAAAATCAATGTTCCCGGCGGGAATCGAACCCCCAATTAGCGCTTAAGAGCTCGAATCCACCTTGGAAGCATATATAATTCTAAGTTAATCCAAGTCAATGAAAGCCTTGATTTTTCTAACTATTCTGTAATTCCATGTCAAAATAAGAAAACTTAAAATCGTCTGAGAAAAATGGTTTTCGCTGTCAAACCGCTGACATTGTCACCCTGAGGGTTCAGCCATTCCGTTCCAGCGGATTCATATATATGGCTACCATTCCAACTACAGCATAGCCGTAATGATAACACTGTTTTCTTATTAGATTACATATATTATAGCGTGTATGAGGTCGAATGTCGATGGTTTTTTGACCATAATTTACTTATATTTACTCCGGAATTCCTCGATTGAAAAAGGTGGAAGCTACTGCTCCTCCAACATCATCAATATTTTCCGTAAGTTCTCCTCCACCGGCATACATTCTTCCAAGACCGCATAAAATTTTATCAGAACATGTATAAAAATGACCTGTAAGTGACATTGATTCAGAACCGTCTTGAGTACACTGTCAAAGTTGATGACAACACATCTGAGAACCTGCAGTCCGCTGAATCCCGTATCCGTGATACTGATATGGCAGATGAGATGACAAGATTCTCGAAAGAGAGCATCTTGCAGCAGGCAGCTACTTCCATGCTTGCTCAGGCAGAGGATGAATAAATTCTTCTTTTTCTTCTTTTTCCCTTTGCAACCTCCCCATTTTCCTGTATGATAGAGATAGATTAACAGTAAGGAGGCATACAGTTATGTTGCAGATTAAAAATCCGGTTTTGCCGGGATTTAATGCAGATCCATCCATTATCCGTGTGGATGATACATATTACATTGCGAACTCTACGTTTGAGTGGTTTCCGGGAGTTCGTCTGCACGAGTCAAAAGATTTAGTACATTGGAATCTTCTTCCATCCGCATTGTCCACGACGACATTGCTTGATATGAAAGGAAATCCGTCATCGGGAGGTATCTGGGCGCCGGATCTTTCCTATGCAGATGGAAAATTCTGGCTGATTTATACGGATGTAAAAGTAACCGAAGGACCGTTCAAAGATATGATCAATTATCTGACGACGGCAGAAGATATCCGCGGACCATGGTCGGATCCGATCCGTGTCAATGGTGTGGGATTTGACGCATCGTTGTTCCATGATGATGACGGACGCAAATACCTTGTTCAGCAGACATGGGATCATCGCGAATACCACCATGCTTTTGACGGTATTACAGTGACAGAATTTGACACAGAGACAATGAAATTAAAACCGGAGACAGCACGTACGATCTACGCCGGAACGGACGTTAAACTGGTTGAGGGACCACATTTGTATAAGATCAACGGATATTATTATCTGTTTGCTGCACAGGGTGGAACCGTTTGGACACATCAGGAAGTAGTAGCTCGTTCAAAGACGTTAGATGCGTTGAGTTTTGAGACAGAGCCTGGCGATCCGTTTATTACAAACTTTGATACGCCGGAACTTGAGATCCAGAAGCAGGGACATGGTGCTCTCGTAGAGACTCCCGGCGGTGAGTGGTATTATGCAAGTTTGTGTGGAAGACCGTGGCACCACGAAAATGAAAGTTCGATCGACCCACGCGGCTGGTGTCCGCTTGGCCGTGAGACGGCAATTCAGAAAGTATACTGGGATGAAGAAGGCTGGCCTCGTATCGAGGGCGGACATGGCGGAAAAGTGCTTGTGGATGCGCCGAAAGATGCAATCTTGACAGAAGCACCGGCAGATCATTCGATGCATGATGAATTTGACACACCAAAACTTCATGATGAGTGGAATACCCTCCGCGTACCATTTACCGAGGAAATGGGTACGACAGGGGATGGCAGGCTGACATTGGTCGGAAAAGGATCCCTCAGCAATAAGCATGAGCTTTCGTTGGTGGCAAAACGCTGGCAGGCATTTAACTTTGATGCCGAAGTGAAAGTGAAATTTGATCCGTTCAACTATCAGCAGATGGCTGGATTGACAAATTTTTACAATGATAAGCACTGGTCATTCGCTTTCGTTACGTGGAATGAGAAAAATGGCCGCGTGATCGAAGTGGCAGAGTGCAATCGTGGCGGATATCGTTCGTTCCTTCGCGACGATGCGATTCCGGTACCGGATGATGTTGAATTTGTATGGCTTCGCACAAAAGTAAGAAAGCAGTCTTACAGCTACGAGTATTCCTTTGACGGAAAGAACTATACAGAGATTCCGGGCACACTGGATGCCGCTGTATTGTCCGATGATTACGTACTCCAGTCATACGGTGGATTCTTCACCGGAGCATTTGTCGGCATGGCATGCGTGGACTACTCCGGATACGATCAGACAGCAGAATTCCGCAGTTTTGACTATAAAGAACTGGATTAATCAATAGCAAGAGCCTTTTTTAACCAGGCTCAATCAGATGGCTGGCGATGCCGCAGAGGATTCCGGGAAAAAGGACGAAAAGTCCGGGAACCAGGAATACGATGAGGCAGGCGCCGGCCATTGTAAATAATAAGATGAAAGTTTCTTTGATGTGACCTGCCATCAGGCGCACGGAGAGCAGAAGAACTGCCGGAAATGAAGCGCGCAGATGTGAGATCACGGCAAAGATATAATTGGCGAGAACCCAGAGGACGAGACTGCTATTACTTTACACATAATCCTTTTCTCCTTTACGCATCCCAATATTTTTTCATATTTAATTTCAACATTTCCAATATTTCCCGCCTCATTTGCTCTGCTGTATAAGTGACTGGGAAAAATCTGTGAAGCTGAACCTGTTTTGGACTGTCCCCACATTCCTCTCCGATCAGCTCAATACTCTTCTTTCCTAAATTATGGTCCACCTGACCACATTTTCTTCTTCCGACTTTTCGTTTGATTGCTTCGTACTTCATCTTATAAGCAAATGCTTTTTCACTTGGGCTGATCATTTCTCTTTGTAGGTTTGAATCAACCATTAATACAACAGCTTCATCATCTTTAAGGACTCGTATTATCACAGGAACCTTTCTATATCCTATTTTCTCAGCAGCAAATTTTCTTCGGTGCCCGGATATCATCTCATAACATCCATCTTTCTTCGGTCTTACTATTAAAGGATTTAAGATACCATGCTTTTTGATACTCTCCTGTAATTCAATCATCTGGCTGTCTGCCCTGACCTTGAATGGATGATTTTCAAATCCTCTCAATCTTTCCAGCTCAATCTCAACTACTTTTTCATCTTCTTCCAATAATTCTGTTTTTTCTGCCATAGGCAACTTCCTTTCTCTGAACGCAAAAAAGCCCGTCCAGAATAGATTGTATTTATCTAATCTGAACGGACTCTTCCGACAGGCCTGATATCACAGACAAGAATATAGTGTTTTGTTTCACTGCTTTTCCTAATTTTACACCCTAAAACTCATCCTACACTGTAGTTAATCCCTCTGGGTGACGGCTAGGAAAGTGTGAATTGGTGACAAGCATCCATCCCCGCTGACAAAATCAGTATTTTCAGCCTTGTTTCGCTGACAAATTTGTCACTGAAATTACAATTCTGCATGAAAAAAGCGGCAATGAAACTATCTTCATTACCGCTAAAAATGAGCGTCTCCTATAGGAATCGAACCCACAATAGAGTCTTAGGAGCTCGAGATACCACTGTAAATACATACAATGATTAGTCAACCTAAGTCAAGGAAATCCTTGGTTTTCCTAACTATTCTGTTACTCCCTGTCAAAATAAGAAAACTTGTTTTCATCTCTGTAAAGCACCTTTCGGTGCTCGTCCGGTGCTCGGAGCACCCGGAGGATATAACCATTCCGTTCCATCGAGTTCACTCAGTTGGCCACCATTACGATTCAGCTTCGTAACAATGATTACTTGATTTTCTTATTAGATTAACTATATTATAACGTGCTGTAGGTCGGATGTCGATGTTTTTTTGACCATATTTATTGTTTTATATGTTTCTTCTCTATCAATTCTGCAAATACTAATTTTTAGACATGACAATAATTTTTCGTCAAAAACTATTTTATAAGCCATCTTTCCCCGTTCGGCATAATACGAATATCCCCCGGAAACCTTTCCAGAATCGTGCCGTCATGCAGAGAACGCACCACCGTTTCTTCACGATAGTCTGGGTCTTCATACCAAACATTGAAGTAAAGTTTGTCTCCATCACGGAAATTAAGCGCTTCTCTATCATTGATTGCGAATCGTACATGTTCTGGCCAGATAATCTCGAATGTACCGTCATTTGGCTGTCGAGTCAGCGATAACGGTGATGTATGAAGCATCAGATTGTAGCAGTCCTTCACTGCAGATAACGGTAGCCGCGCTACTTCCTGTACTTCCACTTGTTGATGCAAGAACCTCATGATGCGGATAACACTCTCTGTAAAGCTCACTACCAGTAGCACAACAGAACTGCCATCATACACTGGTGTGCCAAGATATTGTCCGTCTGCAGAATGCACAGGCTCATAAATCATGCCGTCTGGGTAATGGATAAGATACAAACGGTTGCTCCGCACAAGGTGTCCCTGTCGGAATAGTTCTTCTGCCTCATAGAGATCGCCGTGAATATAGTCCGTTGCCCAGTACCATTCGGCGATTCCTCCACGAATAAGTTCCATATTGGTCATACCATGTATATCAATGTTCTTCATGAATACACCTCCCGTTCCACAAATATATATTACTACAATACTTCGTAAAATTTCGATTTTCTTAATTCTACAAGCTGGAATTTCTATTTGTATTGCCATGTCATTACATAATCTTTTTCTCCGGTAGCCTCATCTAAGCCACTATGCTGAATCTCAAATCCTTCTCTCTTATAAAAAGATATTGCCCGTGCGTTCTTTTGGTATACGTTCAAGTGCAACTTATTCCTTTTATCCTTTGCATAATTCAGCAGAATTTTACCTATACCCTGCGATTGCATTTTACCAGAAACAAAAATGCCCTCAACATATTCATCATTTAACCCTATAAAACCCTGTATTTCTGTATCATACTCATACACATACACCTCTGCTAGTAACAACGCTTCTTTTACTGATTTGAAATTGCTTTTCCAGTATTCGGCGGGGATAAAATTATGTGCCTTTATATTTGTATCCAACCATATATCTGCAACTTTATTTATATCATCCCTTTGAAATTCTCTAAAGAAAGAATCCGATTGGCAGAATCCATGTTTATGACTGAAAACAAGAAATATATCGATATTGCTTTTGAATGTGGATTTAACAGTGTTTCTTCCTTTAACCGCTCCTTCAAAAAAGTAAAAGGTATTTCACCGCGAGAATTTAAAAATGCAATGATAAAATCCTTATAAATTCTTTTAATCACAAATATACCCTCTTTCATTAGACTATTATTTTGCTAATGAAAGCGGGTACTTCATTTTTAATAATCAATATAGGACTCTAATTTTTTCAAATCTTTATAGTCATTACTTCGCCAAAGGTCCTGGAATAGTAGATACTCCTCTGTGATTTCCATAAAAATCCACATTAAAGATAATATCCGATTCGTCTCTTTCCTCAAAACGCTGTTCCGGCTCAAAAGCTTTACCCAAAATGTCACTTGTTATAATACCATTAGAATAATCTCCGAGTATTTCGTAGATATTTGTTTCCAGCTCATAGAATCCATCTTTTTCCACAAGCTCTACTGTAACTTCCGTATCGGCATCTACAAACTTATCTGTTTCTTTTTTCCATGCTTTAGCACCCATAAGGTATGCATTACCATTTGCCCAGATTGGCAGATGATCAAAATGCGGCACCGCCAGCTTATCCATATCCGGTTTCTCTACATCCATATCAAATCTAGCAATCCATTCATCATATGTCGGGTATTCATCCCACACATGATTGCCTACAACCTGATAATACGGAGATTCCTTTGATTCATTATTATCAACCGGATAATACTGTACAAATATATTGTTATAGAATCTATTATCACCATGAAGAATGGTCATCATCCCAGCAACTTCTGTCCTATGTCTGATGTGATATGGTGTGTAACGACGCTGACTTCTTCCATCCACTTCCCAATCTGTTCCGGCTCCAACCACTGTGGTGGAACCAAGAATAAGATTATGTACAACCGCCACACCTTCTGTTGCAAGACGGAGACCATATCTAGACAACAAAATATTATTATCAATCAAAGTCGGTCCATGACCTACTTCGATAAAGATATCCTGGCTTTCCATACCGCCTTCTAACTTAATAGAACCTTCCGGAACATCATTATCATGTAACAGATTTTGTGTAATTCGAGCTCCCTGCGCTTCCCAGTCAAGCCAAATACCCATGGTGTTATGATGAATATGATTTCTTCTGATCAACACATCAATTGCCGCATGAAGTTTAATTCCTGAGATTTCCGCACCCCCCAGCTCCATCATATTGTTAATATGATGAATATGATTATCTTCGATAGTTGAGAAAACACAGCCCATTCTTCCTACCATTTCTGACAATCGGCGTCTTAATTACCTGCTGATTTGCAAGAAGTTTTTCTTCGCATTCATCCTATGAAATATATTTCACCACTGCCAGCGCATCTTTACAAGCCTTTTGCCGGGAGTTCCGATGAATCTTTGTATTTTCGTATAATAATCATATAACTTATAAATAATAAAACAGCTGCGCTGGTCCAGGCACAAATTTCCGCATAAAAAATTCCGTCTTCACCGATCAGTTTTGGTAACAATAATGCAACACTGACACGCATCACAAATTCTGCAATGCCACTGGCGAGGGGAATCAGGGTATTACCCAGACCCTGAATCGCCGAACGATATACATACAGCAGATACAGTACCCATAGAAAAATTGCCATAATAAACAAATATTTATATGCAATGTCTAACACCTGTCGGATCTGTTCCGGTTCGCCGGATACAAACAGTGACAATATATTGCGTCCGAATAACACCATCACACCTGAGATCACAACAGAAGTAAGCAATGCCATATAAGTTCCGCTATGCACACCTTTCCGGATTCTCTGATATTTCTTTGCACCAAGATTCTGGCCTACATAGGTTGTAATTGCATATCCGTATGAAACGGCAGCCATCTCTAAAACTCCATATAATTTGTTTGATGCTGTAAATCCAGCCACAAACAGGAATCCAAATCCATTGACTACATACTGTACTGTAAGCCCCCCTACAGAGATGATCACATTCTGGATTGCAAGAGGAGTCGCCACTTTCAAAAGCCGCAGACTCATTGCCGGCTGTCTGTAGAAGTCCTGTTTTTCCAGTCGGATATCCGGAATTTTCCGTAACACCATCAGACAGTACAGGGCTGAAAATCCCTGTGCGATGACTGTCGCCACTGCTGCTCCGGCTACACCCCAGCCAAAAACTGCCACAAATAACAGGTCCAGTCCCACATTGATCAACGCTGCTACGGTCATTGCTATCAGTGGAGATCTGCTGTTACCCAGTGCTCGAAGAATCGCTGCAAATATATTATAAGCCGCTATGATCGGAATTCCGGCAAAGATCAGCCGAAGATATAGCATTGTCAGGTCAATGACATTATCCGGTGTCTGTAAAAACAAAAGAACATGATAAACTGCCCCTTCACTTACCGCAAGTACAATCACAGAAAGCAGTGCTGTCATGATATAGCTTTTCGCCACCGCGCATTTCAGATTTTCTTTTTCCCTTGCTCCATAAAACTGAGCTACCAGAATAGAAAAACCCTGTGTGATACCTGTCATGATACCGAACACCAGCCATACCAGCCAGTCTCCGGCGCCTACTGCCGCCAGTGCTTCAACCCCTACCACCTGTCCGACGATCATGGTATCTGCCATCGTATAAAACTGCTGAAAGATATTTCCAAGCATCAGTGGTATGGCAAAAGTAATGATCAGTTTTCCAGGTGATCCAGTGGTCATATTTTTTTCATTTGTTCCCATAAGAATCTCCTTTTTCTTTTCATCCTTGTCCGATTATTTTACATAGGACTCTGCCAAAACGCAATCCTCTATTTTCACAAAGTTTTCCCGATATTTTTGGTAGCTATTATATCCTTTTTCCCGGCTTTTTTCAGCACTTCTTTCTCAAAGGGAAAGTTAGCAAACTTGAATACATTAAGCCCTGTTTCTTCATCATAAACTCTGTCAACTTTTCCATCAATGACCGTAATTACCATCTCACAGGTTGCACTCACGACAGCTCTGTTCAGATGCCCTCCAAACGCTTCACCTTTCTCATTTCCGACACTCATATGAAGATGCGCATAATATTCTCCATCCATTGTATTGATCGTACCTGTCAGTGATGCAATTTCATAATACCCTTTAAAACTGTTTGAGTAATATTTCTTCTCATCTGTCTTATATACTCCGATTGTGAAATCATTGATAGCTCCAAGAGCATTGATACTGGCAAGCTTTATATTCTCATTTATAGCAATTGCTTTCAGTTGCTCCAAAATCTCCTCCCCTTTGTCAATTCTCGCTATTA
>OIAY01000587.1_pt1 | contig 10953 bp, 9 predicted proteins | sample 1580831 | NCBI WGS metagenome assembly OIAY01 (sample SAMEA3882522, study PRJEB24775) | human gut metagenome | biome: human-associated habitat; feature: intestine environment; material: feces | place: Netherlands | collected 2009/2010 | reverse complement strand
CGGCGGCCGCACCGGCCTGACCTCCGTGGTCGTGGCGATCTGCTTCGCGCTATCCGCCTTCCTCTCCCCGGTCATCTCCGCCGTGCCGTCCGCCGCGACCGCAGGCGTGCTGGTCGTGGTCGGCTGCATGATGGCTTCCTCCTTGAAGGAAATCGAGTGGGGCGACATCTCCGAAGCCATTCCGGCGTTCTTCGCGTCCGTGTTCATGGCGTTCAGCTACTCCATCTCCTACGGCATCGCCGGCGGCTTCATCACCTACTGCATCGTCAAGACCTGCAAGAAGCAGGCCAAGGATGTGCATCCGGTGATCTGGGTCGTGGCCGTGCTGTTCATTCTGGACTTCATCATCACCGCGGTGCTGTAACAGTCCTTTTCATACGGAAATGGGCGGTTCCTTCAGTGGAATCGCCCATTTTTTATATCGACTTTCGTATCGGTTTGGCGCAGATCCGCATTAGATGGCTTGGGAGAACGCGTCGACGAGCGCGGCCATCCAGTCCGTCAGGGAATCGTACTGCTCCGGCATCTGCTCGGTCAGCTCCACGATCGGAATATTGGACGATTTGGCGACGGTGACGATCTTGCCGGTCAGCTCGGTCTCCTCCTGAATGTTGACCACCAGCAGGCCGATCTTGCCGGCCTCCAGCATGTCGGTGAACTGTTTGATGTCGGTCGGCGTTGGCTCGCTTTCGTTGGCCGTGGCACGCGTGTAGCCGGTCGGCGTCGCGTCTTTGAGGCCCAGGTCCCCGGCCAGATATTCGGCGACCGATTCCGTGGCGGCATAGGCTTCGCCATCCGCCTTGCGTTTGGTCTCCGTGATTTTTCGGGCGACCTCGTCTTCCTTGGAACGCCATTGCTGGTTCAGCTTGTCGAAATCGGCCTTGCCGTCGGGCCTTGTGCCCTCGTATGCCCTGGTGATGGCCTGTGCGACCGCTTTGCGCACCGCCGCCGAGAACCAGACGTGCGGGTTGCCGCCATCCTTGACGCCACCGATCTCCGCCGCGTTGATGACTTGCGATTTGGCGGATTGCGCGGCTTTGACGGCCCATGAGTCGTACCCGGCGCCGTTGACGATGACGATTCGTGCCTTCTGCAGTTTGGCGATGTCGGACGTGGTCGGCTCATAGTCGTGCGCGTCCACGTTGGTGGAGTTGATGATGCTGGTCACCTGCACGCCGCTTCCGCCGAGCTGCTCGGCGAGGGTGCCCCATTGGTTGATGGAGGAGACGACGGAAATCGCGCCATGCGCGGAACCGGCACCGTTCTGCGACGTTCCGCAGGCAGACGCGGAAGTGAGAAGGCCGACGGAAGCGAGTACGGCAATCGCAATTCTTGCATAACGGTTCACGATGGTTCCTCCATTTTCATACGCTTCATGCTTCGGTGAATCCATCATAACCGTAACTGAGAATGATTCTCAACAGCGCGTGTCGCTTCCACAAGAAAAACAACAAACCGACGCCGAGAGCAATCTCAACGTCGGTTTGCGGGGAAAAGGAGCTGCCGATCAGCCAAAACGTACAATTACAGAGTTTCGCACAGCGAAGCGCTATTAACTGGCCAGCTGAAGCTGACTCGCACCAACCCACCGGGTTGGCACTACGTTTTGGCGAATCGGCCTTATCGATCAGCCAAAACGTCCGGAGACGTAGCGTTCGGCTTCTTCGTTCTGCGGGTTGTTGAACATCGTGGTGGTGTCGGTGAAGTACTCGAGGTGACCCGGCTGGCCGACGGCCTTCAGGTTGAAGAAGGCGGTGTAGTCGGCGATACGGGCGGCCTGCTGCATGTTGTGGGTCACGATCACGATGGTGTACTCGTTCTTCAGCTCGTTGATCAGATCCTCCACGGCCAGGGTGGAGATCGGGTCGAGGGCGGAGCACGGTTCGTCCATGAGCAGCACCTGCGGGTGCACGGCCACGGCGCGTGCGATGCAGAGCCTCTGCTGCTGGCCGCCGGACAGGCCGATGCCCGGATTGTCCAGACGATCCTTGACCTCGTTCCACAGGTTGGCGCCACGCAGGGCCCACTCGACCAGATCATCCGCGTCGGACTTGGAGATCTTGCGGTTGTTGAGCTTCACACCGGCCAGCACGTTCTCGCGGATGGACATGGTCGGGAACGGGTTCGGACGCTGGAACACCATGCCGACGTCACGACGGACGGCGACCGGATCCACATCCTTGTCGTACAGGTTCTTGCCTTCCAGCAGCACCTCGCCTTCGCAGTGGGCGCCCGGAATGATCTCGTGCATGCGATCGAGGGTGCGCAGCACGGTGGACTTGCCGCAGCCGGAAGGTCCGATGAACGCGGTGACCTTGTTGGCTTCGATGTTGATGTTCACGTCTTCCACGGCCAGGAAGTCGCCGTAGAAGATGTTCAGATGGTTGACATCAATACGTTGTCCCATTTGTTTTCCTTATTGTTCTTATGTTTTCGACTATTCGACCGCGCTCAGCGTTCCGACTTGACGGCGAAGACCTTCGCCACGAGACGGCCGATGAGGTTGAGGATCAGCACGATGAGAATCAGCACAAGGGCTGCGGCCCAGGCGCGTTCCATCGGGATGGTGGTGACGCAGGCCGCGGAAGCGTTGGCCGGGCAGTTCGCGTTGAGCTTGGAATACTCCTGGTAGACGTACACCGGAAGCGTGGTCATCTGGCCGGAGAAGAGGTTGACGTTCGTGGAGGCGATGTAGCCTGCGGTCATCAGCAACGGAGCGGTTTCACCGATCACGCGGGCGACGGCGAGAATCGCACCCGAAACGATGCCCGGCAGGGCGGTGCGCAGCACGATCTTCGTGATCGTGCGCTGCTTCGTGACGCCCAGGGCGTACGAGGCCTCGCGCAAATCGTGCGGCACGATCTTGAGCATTTCCTCGGACGACTTGACCACGGTCGGCAGCATCAGCAGGGAAAGTGCGACGGAGCCTTCGAAACCGTTGATGGTGCCGGGGCCGATCAGAATCGTGAACATCGAGAAGGCGAACAGGCCTGCGACGATGGACGGGATGCCGCTCATCACGTCGACCAGCAGGGTGATGACCTGCGCCAGCTTGCCACGGTTGGAATATTCCACCAGGTACACGGCGCACATCAGGCCGATCGGGATGGAGATGAGCATGGCGCCGAAGGTGATTTCCAGCGTGCCGATGATGGCGTGCAGGATGCCGCCGTAGCCGCCGGACGGGGTCGGGTTGCCGCCGACCACGCCGGTCATGTTGTAGCTCAGGAAGTTGAGGTTCAGCCTCTTGACGCCGTTGATGATGGTGGTGAGCAGCACCGAGAACAGCGGGATCAACGCCACGATGAACGCGCACGAGATGAGCGCCTTCATGGCGAAGTCCTTGCGCTTGCGCGCTGAGGTGAAGGAACGGGTCGGCTTGAACTTGTCGAAGTCGATGACGGGAGCGCCGTCCATCGGCGAAGCGTCGTTATTTGCGGCGGTCATCACACACTCGCTTTCTCGGTGAGCTTACGAGCGATGAAGTTCACCACGAAGGTAATCAGGAACAGGACCAGGCCGGTGCCGATCAGCACGGAAACACCCAGATCGTTGGCTTCCGGATACTGCGCGGCGATGTTCGCGGCGATGGTCTGGTTCTGCGAGGCCTGCAGCAGCTTGACGGAGTAGTTGAGGCCCGGGGACAGGATCATGAGCACGGCCATCGTCTCGCCGAGCGCACGACCGAGGCCGAGCATGGAGGCGGACACGACGCCGGACTTGCCGAACGGCAGGACCGCGAGCTTGACCATTTCCCACTTCGTGGCGCCGAGGGCCAGAGCCGCCTCTTCCTGAAGGCGAGGGGTCTGCAGGAAGATGTCGCGGGACATGGAGGTGATGATCGGCAGGATCATGACGGCCAGCACCACGGACACGGTGGCCACGGTACGGGAGGGATTGGCGGCGGGACCGGCGAAAATCGGAATCCAGCCAAGGTATTTGGCCACCCAATTCCAGAACGGGTAGATGGCGGGCACCAGCACCAGACCGCCCCACAGACCGTAGATAACGGACGGGATGGCGGCGAGCAGATCGACCACATAGCTCAGGGCGGTGGCGAGCTTCTTCGGCGCGTAATGCGAGATGAACAGTGCGATGCCGACCGACACGAAGAAGGAAATCAGCAGTGCCAGGGCGGAAATCAGCACGGTACCGAACAGCAGCGGTCCGACGTAGCCCCAGAAGCTGGAAGCCTTGCCGCCGGTGAAGTTGCTGATGGTCGCGCTGTTGGCCTTCTGGTCACCGCCGATCAACGGCCACGCGCGGAACAGCAGGAACAGCGCGACCGCGGCGAGCACGACGAGGATCAGGATGCCGCAGGCGTAGGCCACGCCCTTGAACACCTTATCCGCGTTCTTGCCGCTCACCGGCTGCTGTGCCGTTTTGCTTTGCGAACTCACGGGTTCTCCTTTTGGTTTGCTTGCGATTGCTTTCGATTTTTCTGGTTTTGCGTATCGTCCGTAGGTATCGTTTCAGGCCGCAGCCGTTTTTTACGCGGCTGCGGCCTGAAACCTACGGTCAGTCACCGATCACCGAAAGCGATCGCCCCACTGTGATGGGCTCACTTGGTTTTGATGGCGTCGATGGACTTGACGACCTTCTGACGCAGGGTGTTGGACATCGGAGCGGAGCCGGCTGCGGAAGCGGCGGTCTGCTGGCCTTCGTCGCTGGTCACGTAGGTGAGCCAGGACTTGACGAACTTGGCGGTGTTGGCGTCCTTGTATGCCGGGCAGGCGACGTCGTAGGAGACCAGCACGATTGGGTAGGCGCCCTTCTCGGTGGTGTTGTGGTCGAGCTTGACGACCACGCGGTTGTCACCCTTGGCGGAATCGTCGAGCGGGGAGGCGTCCACGACCTTGGCGGCGGCTTCAGCGGAGAACGGGACGTAATCGTCGCCGACCTTCACGGCCACGGTGCCCAGATCGCCGGCCTGGGAGGCATCGGCGTAACCGATGGTGCCGTCAGCCTGCTGCACGGTGGAGATCACGCCGGAAGTGCCCTTGGCGCCCTGGCCGACCTCGTTCGGCCAGTTCTCGCCGAGGTCGTAGCTCCATGCGTCGCCAGCGGCGTCCTTGACGTAGCTCAGGAAGTTCTTGGTGGTGCCGGACTTGTCGGAACGGTGCACCACGGTGATGTCGAGGTCAGGCAGATCGACCTTCGGGTTCTGCTTCTTGATGGCGTCATCGTTCCACTTGGTGATCTTGCCGTCGAAGATCTTGGCGATGGTCTCGGCGTCCATGTTCAGGGTCTTGCCCTTGCCGGACACGCCCTGCAGGTTGAAGACGACGGCGATCGGGGAAATGTAGACCGGGATGTCGAAGGCGGTGCCGGAAGCGCACACGCTCTTGGACTGCTCGACCTCGTTATCGGCGAGGGAGGCGTCGGAGCCGGCCCATGCGGTTGCACCGGTCAGGAAGGTGGACACGCCAGCGCCGGAACCGGACGGGTTGTAAGCGACCTTGGCGTCCGGGTTGGTGCCCTGGAAGCCGGCGATCCAAGCTTCGACGGCGGCCTGCTGGGAAGAAGCGCCAGCGCCGGAGAAGTTGCCGGAAACGGTTTCGGTCTTGGTATCGGACTTGGCCGAAGAATCGGTGGAAGCGGTGGTGTTGTCACCGCAAGCCGCGACGGAAGCCAGCATCACAATGCCGGACACAGCGGCGATGGAGCGTACGAGAATGGAGTTACGCATTATTCTTTTCCCTCTGTCAACGTTCAGATGGCGTGTGTTTCTGATTTTTCGATTTTCTGTTGTCGCCATCGTTCTTCATGACAATCTCCAGCCTATTGGGCGTTTCACTCGCCCCAAACCAAAAACGGTGAACGGAAGATGAACAGTCTACGACACCTTCGCCGTTCGACGTTCCTTCCGTTCACCGTTCTTTGCAAGCACGATGCGAATGCGCGCTATACCAAGCCTTTCATCATCATTCGCTTGGCGTATCGATCTTGTATCCGAGGCCGCGCACGGTGGTCAGATACTTGGGATGGCCCGGGTCCTCCTCGATTTTGGCGCGCACGCGCTTGACATGCACGTCCAGCGTCTTGGTGTCGCCGACATAGTCGGAGCCCCAGATGCGGTCGATCAGCTGGTGGCGGGTCATCACGCGGCCCTTGTTCTGCATGAGGTATTCCAGCAGTTCGAATTCCTTCAGCGGGAAGAACACGTTCTCGCCGCGGACCGTCACCTCATGCTGGCCGATTCTCATGGAAATGTCACCGCATACGAGCGGAATATCGTCGTCGGCGGCTTCTCCGGATTCGGCGACCATCTGGTTGCGGCGCAGCACCGCGCGGATGCGTGCCAGCAGCTCACGGAAGGAATACGGTTTGGTGATGTAGTCGTCCGCGCCGATTTCAAGGCCGACGACCTTGTCGATTTCCGCGCTTTTCGCGGTCAGCATGATGATCGGCACACGGCTTTGCTCGCGGATCCGACGGCACAGCGCGGTGCCGTCAAGACCGGGCAGCATCAGATCGAGCAGCACCAGATCGATACCACCCTTGGTGAACAGTTCCAATCCTTCTTCACCGGTGGCCGCGGCGGACACGTCGTACCCTTCACGGGTGAGCTGGTAGACCAGCGGCTCACGGTACGACTCTTCGTCCTCGACGATCAGAATTCGCGTCATCAGTGGTTCTCCTCATTCTCTGTTGTGGTGGAGTGGCCGGACTGTTTCTTTTCACGGGTGTTATCATTCGCCGAATCCGCCGGATGGTCGGGTTCCGCAGCGTCCGAAGCCTGCGGCATCGTGATGGTGAAGGTGGATCCCTCCCCCTCACGCGACCATACGGAGATGGTGCCGCCGCAATCCTCGACGCAATGCTTGGTGATGGCCAATCCCAGGCCGGTGCCGCCGGTTTCACGGGAGCGCGCCGGATCGACGCGGTAGAATCGCTCGAAAATTCTGCTGAGCGACGCCGCGGGGATGCCGATGCCCTGGTCCACGACGCGAATCGCCACCTTGCCGGATTCGATGCCGATGCCGACGGCCACCGTGGTATGTTCCGGCGAATAGTTGATGGCGTTCTCCACCAGGTTCTTCACCGCAGTTTTGATGGTCTCATGGTCAGCGACCACGAACACGTCCAGGTTCTGTTCGGCTTCCTTGGCCAGTTCCTCGGCGTTCGCATGCACCAGCACCTGCCGGCCGTTCACGGACAGGACCAGGCTGATGTGCTTCGATTCGGCCTTGACCTGGTTTTCGGCGAGCGCCTCGCGTGCCACGGACAGCACGGACAGCCGTTCCGCGTTGAGCATCGCTGCCGCGCTTTGCGCTTTCTGCAGGTCGATCAGACGGTGGACCAGTTCCGTCAATCGTTCGGATTCCTTGGAGATTCGGCCGGAGAAGTATTTCACCGCGTCCGGATCGTCGGCCGCGTCGCCGATCGTTTCGGCGAGCAGAGAAATCGCGCCTGCCGGGGTTTTCAGTTCGTGCGAGACGTTGGTGACGAAATCGCGCCGCATGATTTCGAAACGGCGTTGCTCGCTCATGTCGGAAATGAAAATCGCAAATAGGTTGTCGGCGATCTGTCCGACGCGCACGTGCAGGTAGAGCGTGTCTTCGGGCAGCGGCTTGCCGGCTTCGACGCCTTTGCCGTTCGTGTTCACCACGCCCGTTCGCGTGCGGCCGTGCAGGGGGATGGTCAGTTCGCGTTCGCGCACCACGCTGTCCGTGGAGACCAGTTTCACGATGTCGCGGATTTCCGCGAGCGCCATCGCCTGGTCGTGGATGATGCCGAAGCGCCGCGCGGCCGGGGATGCGTATTGGACCGTGGCCAGCGAGTCTACGACCACCAAAGCTTCGGGCATGACGGCCACCAGCTGGCGTTCCGTGGACTGCACGGGAACGCGGGGGCCGAACAGGGACGTGTTCTTCGCAGCTCCGAACAGGCTCGGATCATTGGGGTCGACGCTGTCCTGCACATCCTGGAAGCCTCGTCTGCGGCCAAGCAGGAACGCCACGACGAACACGACCACGGCCACGACCACCAATGCCGCAACCACCGACGGCGTTGCCAGCATCTGCTCCAACGTCATGCGTTCACCTTCCGATAATCCTCAGTTCTTCCTTAAGACTAGCGGTTTCGGAGAGGCTTTCGCGTATGCGATTCTCTCACGCCACCGGAAGTTTTCCTGCCGTTCATCTTCCGAAACGCAGCATATCGGAATATGAGACGTCCCGTTTGCCGATATGACGATGCATGATGACGGGTCATGCGGCAAACGGGATGTGGAAACGGCTTTTCGCAACGTTAGGCGTTTCGCAACGCCACATGAACGCTACATGCGTTTGGCGATGTTCACCGTCAGTTTCGCGGCGGTGTCCGCGTATTCGGAAATGTCGAACGTTTTGAAATCCTCGTAGTCGGTGTCCGCGTTGTCGCTCAGCGCGCGAATCACCAATGCGGGAACGTCGTTGCGGGCGGCGACATGCGCGACGGCGGCGCCTTCCATTTCCACCGCGTCCGCGCCGGTCTCACGGATCACCTGCTCGACCTTCTGCGGATCATCGACGAAATAGTTGCCGGTGGCGATGATGCCGACGATATGGTGAATGTTCAAGTCGTTCAGCGCCTGGTCGGCCAGTTCGAGCAGACGGTCGTCGCTATGGTATTCCTCGATGGGCCGGTCGGCGGTGCCGGGCTTGAACTGTCCCACCAATCGCATGTCGGTGTCGAGATAGCGCAGGGTGCCGCCGAGCACCACGTCGTTGATGTGCAGATTCGTGTTGAGATTGCCCGCGATGCCGGAGAAGATCACGGCGTCCGGCTGGTCAGCGTCGATCAGATGCTGCGTGGTGGCGGCGATGTTGACGGTGCCCATGCCGCCGACGGTCGCGGCAACGTTGACGGCGGTGCCCTTGTTGGTTTCGAGGGTGCCGCGCGTCACCTTGACGCCGGCTTCCTCGGTGACGGTGACGTTGCTCAGTGCCGTTGCGATATTGGCGACTTCCTCATCCATGGCGCCGATGATGGCGATTGCGGTCATTGCACCCTCCCTGTCTTACGTGCTGTCTTGAGTGTTGTTTTACGCGATTGCGATTCGCGTTTCCCGAATTTTCTGCAATCGCGCGGATAGTGAATCGAATCGGTCACTTCCAGCGGCGCGCGGCCACCGCATGGGCAAGCTCGCGTAGCAGCTGTTCCGTGGTGTTCCAGCTCAGACATTTGTCGGTGATGGACTTGCCGTAGACGAGCTGGTCGAGCGGCGCGGCCTTCTGGTTGCCGCCTTCGATGAAGCTTTCCATCATGATGCCGGTGATGCCCTGCTCGCCTTTGGCGATACGGCCCGCGATGTCACGCACCACCTGCGCCTGACGATGCTCGTCCTTGCCGGAGTTGCCATGCGAGCAGTCGACGATCAGCCCATGTGCCGCAGCGGAATCGGCCGGCATTTCGGCGCGGATGGTGTCCATGGCCTTGGCCACCGAAGCGGCATCGTAATTCGGGCCGTGCGAGGAACCACGCAACACCACATGACAGTCGGGATTGCCGAGCGTTTTGACCACGGCGGCGCGGCCGAGATGGTCGATGCCGAAGAACGTGTGCTGTTGTGCGGAAGCGAAGCAGGAATCGGCCGGAGCCTTGATGGAACCGTCCGTGGCGTTCTTGAAGCCGATCGGCATGGACAGGCCGGACGCCAACTGCCGGTGCACCTGGCTTTCCGTATTACGCGCGCCGATCGCACCCCAGCTAATCGCGTCGGAAATATACTGCGGACTGGTCGGCTCCAAAAACTCCGTGGCCGCCGCCAAACCCTCGTCAAGCACGCCAAGCAGCGTGCGGCGGGCCAACAGCAAGCCCTTCCTGATATTGCAGCTGCCGTCGATATCCGGATCGTTGATCAGACCCTTCCAACCGACCGTGGTGCGCGGCTTCTCGAAATACACGCGCATGACGATCAGCAGCTCGCCATCCAACTCGCCTTTCAACGCGGACAGGCGACGCGCGTAATCGAGCGCGGCCTTCGGATCGTGAACGGAACACGGACCGACAACCACCAGCAGGCGATCGTCCTGACCGTACAGGCAGGCACGAATCTCATCACGCGAATAGGCGACGATCTCCTGCGCCTGCTCGCTCAACGGCAGGTCGCCCAACACCTGCGCCGGCGTGGGCAACACTTCGAATTCCAGCACGCGGCGGTTCACGATGCGGCTGATGCCCACCTGGTCCTCCCAGCGCGGCACGTCGGTCTCCACCAGCGGATTCTTGCCCTCATCCATGGCCTGCCTAATGGCACGTAAATCCTCAGGCGTGTTCAGCTGCTGCTGCATGATCTCGCTCTCCTTGTCGCTTCCTTTCCCAAGGATAGCAACGATGGTGCAGAAACATCAGCCAAGCTTGCGACGCGCGTCGACCGCGTCGGCAAGCGTGTGCAGCAGCTGCTCGGTACGATCCCACGGCACGCATGCGTCGGTGATCGACTTGCCGTATTCCAGCTGGTCGAGCGGCGCGGGCTTCTGATTGCCCGCCTTGAGGAAGCTTTCCATCATGATGCCGAGAATGCCCTGTTCGCCGGCCGCGACGCGTGCGGCGATTTCTTCGACCACTTCGGCCTCGCGCACCTCGTTCTTGCCGCAGTTGCCGTGCGCGGCATCGATGATCAGACCATGCTCGCTTGGTCCGGAAGCCTTGGAAGCCTTGAGATCCGCCAACGCTTGGGCCACGGAAGCGGCATCGTAGTTCGGACCATGCGAGGAACCACGCAGCACCAGATGGCAGTCGGGATTGCCCTTGGTCTCCGCGGAAATCACACGACCATCCAGATTGATGGAGAGGAAATGATGCTCGAAAGCGGCCGCGAAACACGAATCGGCCGCCGGCTTGATGGAACCATCCGTAGCGTTCTTGAAACCGATCGGCATGGACATGCCGGACGCCAGCTCGCGGTGCACCTGGCTTTCCGTATTACGCGCGCCAATAGCGCCCCAGCTGATCAGATCGCAAATA
>OIAY01000584.1_pt1 | contig 11002 bp, 8 predicted proteins | sample 1580831 | NCBI WGS metagenome assembly OIAY01 (sample SAMEA3882522, study PRJEB24775) | human gut metagenome | biome: human-associated habitat; feature: intestine environment; material: feces | place: Netherlands | collected 2009/2010 | reverse complement strand
GAGTACTACCAGCTGTACACGGGCGCCGTGGAACTGGAGTAAGGCTCCTTCTGCTTCGTTCCTGTCCCGTTCTTGGTGAATTGGACAGGCTGAACGGTAGTGTTCAACGAATGCAAGGGCCGTGCGGAAGCCACATATGTGGCTTCCGCACGGCCCTTGCGCATATGGCTCCCATGAATCGGCGGGCATGACCTTTTACGCAGGGTGCGCCCGCTGTGGCTTTTCATGGATTCCCCGAATCAATGGCGAAAAATCCATTGCGGGGACTACTCATGCGGTTCCGTAGGCGGTTTGGGTGTTCCGTAGGTGGTTGGTCAGAGTATCGGGGTTGGAGAAAGGCTTTATTCTGGCCGTTTTCATGCTGGGTATTCAGACCCAACCACCTACGGAAGCGAAAAACCACCTACGGAACTAGTCCAAGCCGTAACGGTGACTGGCTATCGCTCGGGCGACCATGCCGAACAGTTCGTTCAGCTTCTGTTTGGATGCCAAATGCTCGCGGGTGGCGACAAAAGGCGTGAATCCAAGATCCCTCAGCCGGTTGCGCTTATCGAGGTCATACATCCAGCGGCCGTGGGTGTAGTGGTAATTTCCGTCGTATTCTATGCAGACGCGGTCATCCGGGTAGGCGATATCCACCTTCATCGTGCCCGAGCCGCGTATGTGGTCAATGATCTCATAATTGACATGTGCCTCAGGCAGCCCGTAGGCATCGCTCTCCAAACGAAGCACCGTTTCCTGCGGGGAATCGGTACCTGGTTTGGACAGGCGCAAGGCCTTTCTGCATTTGGCGCTCCCAATGAATCGCGGCGCACTCCGGATGTAGTCGGAGAGCTCATCGTGAGTACAGACGCGTAAATCGGGATTGGCGCAAGTGAGCCAATCCATGGCGATCACCAGACTCCGTTCGTCGACATAGGGCGCAATCTGGCAGACCGCCTGCATCGCGGAGACGCTTGACACCAATTCGTCGGCGTGCACCACGTCTACGCCATGCCTTGCGTAATGGAATTTCATCCCCTGGATTTTCCGCAGGTCACGTTGCCGGCACACTGAAACGTGAACGAGCTCCGAACCATATCCGGGTAAATAATTCATGGTGGCAATCATGCCATGCAGCTCCAGCGCTGTGCCGTGGCTTACATAGAGTGGAAGCGAGGAGCGTGACCTTATCCGCGACAACACCTGCCTGCATTCAAGATGCCGTCTCGCCGCCTCCTCCCGTGCCTGCTCTAATGTGAAAAATGTATTGTGTCCAAAGCTTTCCATGCGCTGACGGTATATGGAAAGCCGGCAGCCCCGCAACCGTCTCCGTGAAAAATGTGGATATGTGTATGGTTCCATCCGCAGCATCACCGGGGAGAGGCCTGATGTATACGCGTCCGGTAGAACCGATGCGGAGCGTGGCGTCATCGAGGGGTGGCTCACATGGCAAGTCGGCCACGCAGAAGGGCGGGCGCTTCCAGCCGCAGGCCCGTGGGGCTGACGGTGACCGCGTTTCTCCACGGTGTCAGCCGCGTTTGGAACCCTGCCGACTGATGCCACCTTTATGACCGGTCGCTTTGAAAGGCAGACCGGCGTTGCTGAGTCCTTTGCTCCGCATGTTCTGCAAGGCAAAGGATTTTTGTTGTGCACGCAGTTCGTTCATCCGTTCCGTGGACTGATGCGCGATTCGCGGTTTCCGTGATTGCTCTGGCTGTGTCATGGCTATAAGAATACGTTCGGTAATGTAGTATGATGGATTTAGTAATGCTTTTACTAAAATCTGATGAGGCATCCATGGGAGGGCGAGGGAGCGATGGCGACCATCAAGGAGATTGCGAAACGTACGGGATTCTCGCAGGCCACGGTGTCGCGTCTGTTGAATGGCGATCCGACGCTGTCCGTGCGTGAGGAGACGCGTCGCGCGATCATCCGCGCCAGCGAGGATTTGGGATACAGCGCCCAGGCCAAGCGTATCGTCATTCCGCACGAAGTAGCCTTGTTGGACAACGAGGAGTCCGACGAAACGCTGCGTGATTCGTATTTTGCCGATTTGCGTTCGGCGCTGGAACATAACGCCAAACAGCAGCGTATGGAGCTCACTGTTTTCCACAGTCTTGACGAGATGTTGAATCAGAAGGGGAAATTCGATGGTTTCATGGCTATCGGCGCCAATGTCATAGCCGAAAGCGACCTTGAGAAGTTGCATGAGGTCATGCCATACGGTGTGTTCATCGATGTGAATCCCGCACCGAACCTGTTTGATTCCGTGCAGCCCGACCTACAGCAGACCGTGCATGACGCGGTCGAAGCATGTGCGAAGGCTGGCATGAAGCGTGTCGGATTCATCGGCGGCAAGGGGAGGCTGACGAATTTTTATGAGGTGGACGAAGAGGGGCGTGCCACATATTTTCGGCGTGAAATGGGCCGTTATGGTCTCGACCTGCGTGGACTGGTGTATTCTGACGGCTTGTTCACCGTGGAGAATGGTCGCAAGCTGGGGGAGCAGTTTATCCGTGACCACAACGGCGCACTGCCTGACGCAGTTATTGTTTCGGCGGACATCATCGCGGTCGGCGTGCTGCAGGCGTTCAACGCGGTTGGTGTGATTGTGCCCCGCGACATCAGCGTCATCAGCATCAACAACCAGACGATTGCCCAGCTGACGTCGCCGCCGTTGAGCACTTTCGCAATCGATCAGAACGAGCTTGCGCGCGTTGCGATTCTCACCTTGGCCGATGCGATTGCCAGCAAGCGCACAGTACGGCAGCATGCGTACCTGTCGACGACGCTGGAAGTGCGAGATAGTTTCGTGCCGGCGCAGCCGAAACGTGAATCGCGGCCAAAATTGCAGACCCGATCGAAGCGATCTGCCCGGTCGAAACGGGCTGCCTAGCGTACGTATGTGCGGAAAAATATGAAAGGCGATTGATGATGCTATGTCATCAATCGCCTTTTGTTTGTCTACTGTCGGCGAAATACCGCGAATCGCACACAATATGACATGTATATGTGCAGAATCGCACAAAATGCGACACGCCCAACAGTGTACAACGCAGATGTTAAATTTTACTAAACAGGGGTAAAGGGATATACTTAACTCATGCGAAATCAAATGATGATTTCCGATTACAGCTTCAATCACAACTTCTAAGGAGAAGTACGATGGCAGAATCCAATGTCGCACCCGCACCGAAGGAGACGCAGCAGTCTGCGAAGCCAACCAGGAAAGGCAGTCTGCTGTCCCGCGTGGCCTATTCATTCGGCAACGTCGGCCAATCCGCCTTCTACAACGCGCTGAGCACCTACTTCATCGTCTACGTCACCAGCTCGCTGTTCTCCGGCGTTGACAAGGCGCTCGCTACCAAGCTCATCGGCGTTATCACCGGCCTTGTGGTTGTCATCCGTATCGCGGAGATCTTCATCGATCCGCTGCTGGGCAACATCGTCGACAACACCAATACCAAATGGGGGCGCTTCAAGCCGTGGCAGCTCATCGGCGGCACCGTTTCCGCCGTTCTGCTCGTGCTGGTCTACACCGGCCTGTTCGGCTTGGTGAACGTCAACACCACGCTGTTCATCGTGCTGTTCGTCATCACCTTCATCGTGCTCGACGTGTTCTACTCCCTGCGCGACATCTCCTATTGGGGCATGATCCCGGCGCTGTCCTCCGACTCCCATGAGCGCTCCACCTACACCGCCCTCGGTTCCTTCGGCGGCTCCATCGGCTACAACGGCATCACCGTCGTGGTCATCCCGATCGTCAGCTACTTCACTTGGACGCTCACCGGTGCCAAGGGCGAAGGACAGGCCGGCTGGACCTCCTTCGGCATCATCGTCGGACTCCTCGGCATCCTGACCGCATGGACCGTCGCGTTCGGCACCAAGGAAAGCACCAACGCACTGCGCGCCAAGGCCCAGAAGAACGGCAACCCGCTCGAGGCATTCAAGGCCCTGTTCCAGAACGACCAGCTCCTGTGGGTCGCCCTGTCCTACCTGCTGTACGCCATCGCCAACGTGGCCACCACCGGCGTACTCCTCTTCCTGTTCAAGTTCGTGCTCGACAACCAGGCCGCCTACTCCATGACCGGCGTCATCGCCTTGGTGGCAGGCCTCATCATGGCTCCGCTGTACCCGATCCTGAACAAGCGCATCCCACGCCGAGTCCTGTACATCGTCGGCATGACCTCCATGATCGTGGCCTACATCCTGCTGGGTCTCTTCTCCACCAACATGACCGTGGTGTTCATCGCCCTCGTGCTCTTCTACATCCCGGGCACCCTCATCCAGATGACCGCCATCCTCTCCCTGACCGACTCCATCGAATACGGCCAGCTGAAGAACGGCAAGCGCAACGAGGCCGTCACCCTGTCCGTACGTCCGATGCTTGATAAGATTGGCGGCGCGCTGTCCAACGGCATCACCGGCTTCATCGCCGTCGCTGCTGGCATGACCGGCAACGCCACCGCGGCCGATATGACCCCCTCCAACATCCACACCTTCGAAATCTGCGCCTTCTATGTGCCGCTTATTCTGATCGTGCTCAGCCTGCTGGTGTTCATGTTCAAGGTCAAGATCGACGAGAAGATGCATGCTAAGATTGTCAAAGAGCTCGAAGCCAAGCTTGCCTCCGGCGAAATCGTCGATGACGAAGCTCAGACCGCCGAGACCGTCGAAGCCATCGATGAGGAGGCCAAAACCCTGACCGAATAAATACCAATACTTGCCGCTCCTTCCCTTTTTCACCAAGAAGGCCCCGACCATGTCGGGGCCTTCTTGGTTTATGTGATGGTAATGGTGCGGTAAGTTATTTCAAAAATCTTCTGGCAAACCGATGAATATACAAAAGAATCAATCGGAATGACATGCGGCGACGGGGATGACATGCCTACAATCAAGGCATAACGAAACAAGAGAAAAAAGAATAGCGGCGAACGGAAGACAAAGCGCCGCGGAAAAGGAATGAACATGCAGAACGACACTTTCAACCAGATCCTCAACTCCAACCTCGCCTCCATGGATCCGGGCTTCGGCCAGTTCGCCCTCGCCAAGGCATCCTCCGACCTGTTCAAGAAGGTCATCAACAAGTAAGGCGCAAAGACTTCTTCTGTTTCCTTTCAAAAGAAAAGGTGCCGCACCAGATTCCGTGGGAATAATGGTGCGGCACCTTTTTTCTTTTCAACCCCGGCGTTTTGACTTGGCCTACAACGGCATTCCAATGGATGCGCTTCGGGATTGACGAAAGAACCGGTTTTTGTCTATAAAAGGACCTTATCGGGATCTTATATCTTCTCCCGCAATGGAGACGGGCAAGGAAGCATGGCCTTCGCCACTTCCACAATACGAGTTTTACAAACAATCAAAAGAGAGATAATGGTCAAGGCAGTTTAAAGGGGAACTCCTTTGGCTCCATTTCAGGAGCGATTTTCACTTAAGAAAGCTGTGCGCCTTCGGGTTCCGGACGAGATCGGGAAAGTGCGCGATGTCCGCATCGCACGTTTCCCATCGGTTCGAAGTCGAACGCGTGCGTCGTCACATTAGGTGGAGTCAATCCACGGAAATTGTCTGTAGGGCAGATCTCGATTCGTTCCTGATTGGAGCCAAAACGCATCGAATGGTGCATCGCAAGATGGAGGACGCCAGGCGTATCCCGGATGAAGCGACCGGAATGAACGCCAGCGATTGCTCCGTCGGATCCAACCTTAACGGATCCGGCATATCCCGTCAGACCTTCGTGTCCCTCACAGCAGAAGGTCCTGACGGGATATGTTTCGATGCGCATTGCGCCGATGATTCGTCGGCGGACACGACAGAATCAAACTGGACGGTTTCGATGGGACAGATGGGCGGATGCTTTGCCTCTGGGCTTTGCTTATGCGGACCGGTTCACGTGTCCTCGTCTTCCCGTGGCTATCCTTCGACTTCGCCATAAAGGGTGTACGGCGATGAAGAAAGCGTTGTATGGAATTGTCACACAACGCTTAACTGATGACTTATGGTCTACGACATCACACGAACTTGATCCTCCAATGGCGATTCGTTCCACCGGTATATGTCCGATTCATCTGGTCTTGAACAAGCGGAACAGGTCTTTTTCACGAATCAGTATGACTGCGATCGCCGTTCCCATGGCCGTGGCGCACGGCAACGGCAGACCGTCATGCAGCTCCAGGAGGAAAATGGCAAGTGAGTCGGACGGGGTTGGATTCATCGTGCCGATGAGAATGAACAGTGCCGAATATGCCATGACGAGTCCTATGAACGTGGGAATCAGCTGTTCGCATAGCATCTGCGCGAGGATGAGCGTTTTCCTGGCACCTACATGCAGATCTCCTGCGATTTCAAGATTTTTTAGGCGGGGAATCCTCGCCTAAAAAATCTTGAAAGAATGACACGCCTCATCAAATCGAAATCCGAAATGCATAATACGTGGTGGATCGTCCCAGTCGGCAACATTGGCCAAATCAAGGCAAAGGCAACCGCCAAAAAAGGTCTCGCACTATCACTATCGATGGAATCCCATCTAAATTCCATGCAATCGCATACAAATACATTGACGAGAAGCGAACGTGCTGGGGAGTGATGATCGTTATGATGATGACAAACAACCAAAGCCACGCAAGAAAAAAGCCATAGAGCACGAACCGCCAATCCCACAGCCGAACATTAAGCAACAATCACAACCGTTATTCGACAACGAAGAACAGCTCGGCCATATTTATCGTTAGCGGTCTACTGGATATTATCCTTTTGTGGCATTCTCCACGTCTGTAGAGGCGAGGAGAATGCCACACGCAGAGAAGCTGGTAGGGCAAAAGACATGCCTGACTTAACTTAAGTGTTGTCATACGATATAACACAACATATTGTGAACATATCATCAAAAACGACGATGCCATCTGTCGTAAGAAAGGCGATATGCCATGTGAACGTTCACATGGCATATCGCCTCATTAATGAGCCATTATTGTTTGACGACGAGTACGCCATTGGGATTGATGGTAACCGTCGCGCCAGCACAGTCGGCCAGTGACATGACGACCGGGCGTCCCTCCACCAGCATGCTGACAGGTTCTTTGGTCCGGTTGAACAGGAACGTGAACCGAGCCCCCGTCGACTCATCGACGCGCTCGATGCGAAGCAAGTCCGGATCCGAGGAGTCTTTGACTTCCACACCAAGGGTCTCGAGGATCATCGGCAGGCTTCTGGCGATGCCATCACGTCCCAGCCGGGCTCCGACGTAGACGCTACGCCCTTCGCCATATGGATTGGACACGATGGCCGGGCGTCCGTCCATGCCGGTCCATGGGTCATCCTTGAACGAGGCGAGCACCTTCGCGTCCTTCCCGATTGAGCCGATCACGTCGACGATGTCGTGTGCGACGGCTCCGTTGTCGAGATCGAGGTGGTCCGGAACTCCGGGCCAATCGGATCCCATAGGGGCGAACTCCTCGATCCTCACACCGACGACGTCCCGGATGGAACCTGGGTAACCGCCGAGCCACACATGGTCCCGTTCGTCGCTGATGCCTGTATAGTACGTGGCGATGAGCTTGCCGCCGTTCGCGACGTAGTCCCTCACCCTACGGGTGTTCTCCTCGGAGAGGATGTACACGCTCGGCAGTATCGCGACATCGTACTCGTCCCAGTTCGAACGGATTGGAACGACGTCCGCGGTCACGCCGACGTCCGCCAGAGCGCGGAACCATGCGAGCGGCTCGTCGATATGATGGACGTTCTGCGTCGGGGTCGCGGTGTGCTCGCTCGCCCATTCGGACTCGTAATCGAACACGATGGCCACGCTGGATTTCGCCAGCTTGGTGCCGAGCAGTCCCTCATCCGCAAGCGTGCCCAGATCACGGCCCAGTTCGCACACGTCCCGGAACGTCTGGGAATCCTCCCCCGCATGCGGCAGCATCGCGGAATGGAACTTCTCCGCGCCGGACCTGGATTGGCGCCACTGGAAGTAGCACACGGCATCGGCTCCCATGGCCACGTGCGCCAAGGAATCGCGCACCAGCTGGCCGGGTTCCTTGCGATAGTTGATCGGTCTCCAGTTCACGGCCGAGGTGGAATGCTCCATCAGGAACCACGGATCCTTGCGGGAGATGCCGTCCACCAACGAAGCCGAGAACGCGAGCTCGTCCAGATGCGCCTCGCCCGGAATGAAGTAATGGTCGTTCGACACGAAATCGACCTCGCCGCCCCAATCGTCGTAATCCAGTACGGAACCGCCGGCGGAGACCATGAAATTCGTGGTCAACGGCTTTTCTGGTGTGATTTCGGCCAATGCGTCACGTTCGGCCACATAGAATGACTTCAGCGCGTCGGAGCTGAAGCGTTTGAAGTCGAGCAGCTTGCCGGGGTTCATGAAATTGCCGTCGCCGATGAATCGAGGCGGAACGATTTCGCTGAAATCGTTCAGATGCTGGGCCCAGAACGCAGTACCCCATGCGTCGTTCACCGCTTCGATCGTGCCGTACCGTTCCTCGCACCAGTCTTGGAACGCGCGTTCGGCGTCCTCGGAATAGTCGAAGCGGTTGTGGCATCCGTACTCGTTACCAACGTGCCAAGCGACCACATAGGGATTGTCCTTGTAATGCTCCGCCATCGCCCGGCAGAGCTTCAATGCGTACTCACAGAACACAGGACTGGTGGGACGCCAGTGCTGGCGCGCGCCCGGCTGGCACACGTCACCGCGGTAGTCCTTCCACAGCACCTCGGGATGCGCCTGGGTCAGCCACATCGGCGGGGATGCGGTCGCGGAAGCGAGATCTACGGCGATGCCGGCCTTGCCGAGCTTGTCGATGATTCGGTCGAGCCAGCCGAAATCGTACACGTCCTCGCGGGGTTCGATTTTCGCCCAGGAGAAGATGCCCACGGATACGAGGTTCACTCCCGCCTTGACCATGAGGCGCACGTCCTCGTCCCAGACCTCCTCGGGCCACTGGTCGGGATTGTAGTCGCCGCCGTACCAGATACGGGCCCGCCGGCCCTCCAACGGCCGAGGCCAACGATGTTCTCTACGTTGGTTCATTGTCATTGTTCCTTTCGTTCGTCATTGAACCTTGAAATCAATTATCTCACCGGATGCCCGTTGCACCAGACGCGTCGCACCGTCCAGGTTTCCTGATCGAGGAGCAGCACGTCGGCCGCGAATCCCGGAGCGAGCAGACCGATCGGGAAGCCTGTCACGTCATTTCGACGGTCGAAGCCAAATGCCCGCGCAGGGGTCAGCGTCGCCGCTTCCACCGCGTCGACCGGACTGATGCCGAGCTCCAGCACCGCGCGAGACACGGCCTTTTCCAATAGCAGTGTAGAACCGGCGATGGCTCCATTGGAGGCGAGTCTGGCATGACCGTCCCGCACATCTACATCCAGAGCCCCGAGGAGGTAATGCCCGTCCGGACAGTCGGTCGCGGCCATGGCGTCGGTGACGAAGGCGATTCTATGGGGCGCAAGCCCGAATCCGAGCTTGACCATGGGATCCTGCACGTGGAATCCGTCGTTGATAAGCTCGATGGTGACCCTCGGATCCTCCACTGCCGCCGGAATCGGGCCGGGGTCGCGGTGGTGCAGCCCGTTCATGGCATTGAACATATGGGTCATGATTCCGGCTCCGGCGTCGAATCCTTTTCTGGCAGTCTGGTAGTCGGCATCGCAGTGGCCGACCGCCGGAACCACTCCGGCCAGGAAGAAACGGCGGATTGCGTCGATTCCATGCGGAAGTTCCGGCGCGATGGTGATCTGTCTGAGACACCCATCGGCGGCGTCCAGCATTCTGGATACGAGATCCGGAGTGGGATCGACTAGGCAATTGGGATCATGGGCGCCTTTCCGGGGCATGGCGAGGAACGGTCCTTCGAGGTGCGCGCCCAGAATATCCGGGCGGTCCGGCATCATGTCGTGGACCGTCTTCAAGTTACCGCAGATGACGTCGATGGGATTGGTGATGAGGCTCAGGACCTGTCTCGTCGTTCCGTGCGCCATGTGTCCGGCTCGGGCGGTCGTGATCCCCTTCTCGCCGTCATCGAACGAGCTTCCCCATGCGCCGTGCGAGTGGATGTCGACGTATCCGGGCGTCATCACCATTCCGTTAGCGTTAACAATATGATCTTGCTCGACGTGGACCAGCCGGCAGGCCGTTTCGAAGTCCGTTTCGGCGCATCCCGTTTCGACTATCGACCGTCCGTCGGAAACGAGCCAACCGTTTTTCGTCATTCCACGCGCGTCGACGATTGTGGCGCCGTGCACCGCGAATGGCACGACCTCCTCGAGGAACGCGTCGTTGATTCGTTCCGTCTCTCTCACACGATCCGCCTGCATGCTGTTGTCTCCTAACGTCAGAATACGGGAAGAGGGGCCTGCGGACCCTTCCGGCCGGCAAACCCCTGTTTCCTGGACGTCCGTCAGCGGGAAGTCGAGGGTGGCGAACGCGCCCAATACCAGGCTCGCGTCCCGGGTCCGCCCAGCGGAATGGCCGACGATGCCCCTGTTCGCCAGGTCGACCAGCAGGCACACGTACGCCCAGTCTCCGCCGACGCGGACATAGGTAAGATCGCCCGCCGGATGCGTGTGCGGGGCGTAGCCGTCGGACCCGCGGGTCCGGCAGGTTCGCGAGCCCGGCCTCGTCGGCCCGCGTCCTGTGCGGTTCGGACCGTCCGCGCGCGTACGCGCCCGTCATGCCCTGTTCGCGCATGATGCCACCGATGCGTCTCCTGGACGCGGTGACGCCCCTCCTTTCCAGGGCGGCCTTGATCTTCCTGGCGCCGTAGCGTTCGCGGCCGTCGCGCCGGACCGCGCGCACGTCGCCGGCGATCGGATCCGCACGCTCCGTCCCGGGATGCCCGGTCATCCAGTAACAGGTGGAGCGGGGAACGCCCGGTATCCCGCATCGCGCCGATATCGGGTAGCGGGCGGCGTCGGCCCGTATCACGCCTGCCTTCGTGCGAATACCGGCGCCGCCTGTTCTGAAACGTCCACCTCCATCTCCAACTGTCGGTCGCGCCTCCCCGGCTCG
>OIAY01000573.1_pt1 | contig 11171 bp, 8 predicted proteins | sample 1580831 | NCBI WGS metagenome assembly OIAY01 (sample SAMEA3882522, study PRJEB24775) | human gut metagenome | biome: human-associated habitat; feature: intestine environment; material: feces | place: Netherlands | collected 2009/2010 | reverse complement strand
TGACCAGAAGGATTTTCTTCGCAGGGTAAAGGAAAGTGTTACCGGACCAAAGTCTGCATGCCCGTCTCCGGATGAATATATGAAGTCCTATGAAGGGGATGCCGATCATGTATATGTGGTAACTTTATCCGGCAAGCTTTCCGGATCTTATAACAGTGCCGAACTTGGAAAAAATTTATTTGAGGAGGAACATCCGGGCGAGAAGAAGATTTATGTATTCAATTCCCGTTCCGCTTCCGTCGGTGAGACACTGATCGGTATGAAAGTGCAGGAGTGTGAAGAGGCCGGTATGAGTTTTGAGGAAGTTGTTGCGGCAACAGAGAAATATATCAGTTCCATGAATACATTTTTTGTACTTGAAACATTAGAGACTCTGCGAAAAAACGGACGTCTGACAAATCTTAAGGCATTTATTGCAAATACATTAAATATCAAGCCGGTAATGGGTTCTACAGAGGAAGGATCGATCTGTCAGCTTGGTCAGGCGCGTGGCATGAACAAAGCGCTGGATAAGATGATTCAGGATGTGATTGCAAAGACAAAAAACTGTGAGAACAGGGTGCTTGCAATTTCACACTGTAATTGTCCGGAGAGAGCAAAAGCAGTAAAGGAAAAAATTGAAAAGATAGCAAAGTTCAAAAAAATCATTGTTACGGATACAGCGGGCGTCAGCACAATGTATGCAAATGACGGCGGTGTTATTATCGCAGTTTAATACGGCGGAATAAGTGTCAGTTACCGATCTGCCGGCGTATGAGGACTGCAGCATTCGTCAGGGAAAGGACAGTATATGAAAGAACTGACATATGAGGAAGTATTAGATCAGATCGAACATCAGAGACGGTTTGGAAATCGTCCGGGGGCAGAGGTATCAGCGCTGATGCTGGAAAAGTTAGGCAGACCACAGCAGAATATGAGTGTGATCCATATAGCGGGGACGAACGGAAAAGGTTCCGTCTCTGCTTTTTTGTGCTCAATTTTAAAGGAAGCAGGGATTCGTACCGGAATGTTTACCTCACCGCACCTGGTTGATTTCAGGGAGCGGATCTGTGTGGACGGACAGATGATATCCCGTGAAGAAGTGACAAAACTTGGAAACATGTTGCTTGAGGAGAACTTTGGGACAGTACCGACGATGTTTGATTATTGTCTGGCAATGGCACTGCTCTATTACAGGGACAGACAGTGTCAGGCTGCCGTGATAGAGACCGGGCTTGGGGGAAGATTAGATTCAACCAATGCAATCGGCGTGCCGGATGTTACGGTGGTCACGAAAATCGGGTATGACCATATGGCGGTTTTAGGTGATACATTAGATAAAATTGCGGCGGAGAAGGCGGGAATTATCAAAAAGGGTACAAAACTGGTATTAGAGAGCCAGGAAAAAGATGCAATGGATGTTTTGCTGGAAACAGCGGAAAAAGAAGCAGTTACTGAGATAAAGATTGCGGATATGCATGACGTGACCGAATGCCGCTATGAAAATGGCAGACAGTATTTTTCCTATCAGAAATACAAAAATCTTGAGATGGCAATGCTTGGTGTCCACCAGTATGAAAATGCGGCTGCTGCGATCCTTGCCGCAGAAATTTTTCTGAAAGACAGAGGAATTTCAGATGAAAAGGCAGAATACTATATCAGAGAAGGAATCAAAAAGACAAGATGGGAAGGACGGATGGAGATCCTAAGCCGGGAACCGTTTTTTATGGTGGATGGTGCACATAATGGTAACGGAGTGGCGGCATTAGCGGAAAGTCTTCGTACTTTGTTCCCGGGAGAGAAGTTTCATTTTGTCATGGGAGTTATGGCAGATAAAAACTATGAGGAAATGATCGAGGAATTACTGCCGCTTGCACTGGATTTTAAGACGGTGACGGTAGAGTCAGAGAGGGCACTGGCGGCACAGGAGCTGTCGGAGAAGATCTGGGCAAAGGGAATCTGCGATGCCGGACTTTTACACTCTTTTGACGAACTGATGCCGGGACGGCTGGATGTGGCACACAAAACGATCGCATTTGGGTCTTTGTACTTTGTCGGGGAGATTGAAAAATATTTCCAAGATGTAACAAAAATCACAAAAAATTTACAAATTTACTAACTTTGCTTAACAGGTGGTTATAAGGAATTTTTTTGGCTATAATAATCGGTGTTGAAAAATAATGTGGATTAGAAAGAGCTGATAAGATGGTATTTAGCAGTTTTGAATTTTTATTCCGGTTTTTGCCGTTTTTTTTACTGATATATTATGTGACACCGCAGAAATGGAAAAATGCGGTGTTATTTGCGGGCAGTATTTTATTTTATACGGCAGGTGAGGCAGAATATGTAGTGCTTTTACTTGCTTCTGTGGTGATCAACTATGTTTTTGGCAGGCTGATGTACCGGGATACTTATGAGGGAAGAGGGAAAAAACAGCTGATTTTGCTGATCGTGGCGCTGTGTTACGACTTTGGTGTTTTATTCCTTTTTAAGTATAGCGGTTTCATGGATAAGCTGCCGCTTGGTATTAGTTTTTATACGTTCCAGATCGCAGCCTATATCATCGATGTTTACCGGGGAAGGGTGCCGGTGGAAAAATCGTTTATCCGGCTTGGAACGTATGTGACGATGTTTCCACAGCTGATTGCCGGACCGATCATCAACTATTCGGAGGTCCGTATGGCTTTATGCAGCAGAACCGTTACTTTCGAACAGTTTGAATCCGGATTAAAAACACTGATACTGGGACTTGGTGCAAAGGTGATCGTTGCAGACCGTATTGGACTTTTGTGGAATAACATCCAGGCAATCGGCTTTGAAAGTATTTCAACACCGTTGGCATGGATGGGAGCGTTTGCATATTCGATCGAACTTTATTTTGATTTTTCCGGTTATTCTCTGATGGCATTGGGACTGGGACGGATGCTTGGATTTGAATTTCCGAAAAACTTTAAACATCCCTATATTTCAAGATCGGTATCCGAATTCTGGAGAAGATGGCATATTACGCTTGGACGCTGGTTCCGGGAATATGTCTATATTCCGCTTGGCGGCAACAGGAAGGGAAAAGCACGTACGATATTTAATTTATTTGTGGTATGGAGTCTGACTGCCGTCTGGCATGGGGCAGAGGGACATTTTCTGATCTGGGGAGCATCACTGCTCTTACTGCTTGCTTTGGAAAAAGCATTTTTACTGCAGTTTCTGAAAAAAAGCAAAATACTTTCCCATGTATATCTGGTGCTTGTAGTACCGCTTACCTGGATGGCATTTGCGATTGCGGATGTAGGACAGCTTGGTGTCTATTATGCAAGAATGTTTCCATTTTTCGGTGTGGGAGAAACGGTCAGACAGATGGATTTTTTGCAGTATCTGAAAGATTACGGTCCACTGTTTCTGATGGGGATTGTTTTTTCAACTCCATACCCGACAGCTTTATATAAGGTATTTGAAAAAAAATGGCTGGGGAGTCTGGCGGTGATCGTGGTGTTAGGATTAAGTCTTTATTATATGGCAGTTTCTACGAATAACCCGTTTTTGTACTTTAATTTTTAGGACTGGTGAATAAGCGTGAAAAAAATAATGAAATGCAGGGTTGCTGTCTTTTTGATCATTGGCTGGGGGGTACTTTCCCTGATCGGATATTTAAAAAAAGACGGGATCTATAAAAATTATTCCATCGATGTAAAAAAAACTCCGTATTTTGTATTGGTGTTAGACGGAATTCATGATAAAATTTATCCTTGGAGTAAAGAGTTGCCGGATCTGTTGCCGGATGGAACAAAACCACAGAACCAGGAAAGTGTCATTGCAAGTACAGAAATGACGGATGAGGAAAACGTGGCAGGGCAGACGGAAACAGTAATGCAGGATACAGAAACGGCGGCTGCAAAACCAAAGAAATTTATACAGGTGGATGACAGTTATTTTGATGATGCAGTTTTTATTGGAGATTCGAGAACGGTAGGTCTGCATGATTATGGTGGACTGGATCATTCCGATTTTTTCGCAACTGTTGGTATGAATATTTATGATCTGTGGAAAGATGCATTCTGTGAGGTCAACGGGAAAAAGGTGACATTAGAGGAAGCCTTGAAGGCAAAGCAGTATAAAAAGGTGTATTTTCAGATCGGTATCAATGAGATGGGACGTGGAACACTGGACGGGTTTATGAATGAGTATCAGAATGCAGTGGAGAAATTCAAAACACTGCAGCCGGATGCGGTCATTTATGTGCAGGCGATCATGCATGTGACCCAGAAAAAATCTGATTCAGATCCGATTTTTAATAATCCGGGCATTGATGCGAGAAATCAGCGCATACAGCAGCTTGCGGATGGTGTTCGTGTGTTTTATATTGATGTCAATGAAGTGGTGTGCGATGATCAGGGTGGATTAAAACAGGAGCTTACGTTTGACAATCTGCATCTGTACGGGTCGAAATACAACATCTGGGTAGATTTCTTAAAGACCAAAGGAATCGGGACAGAATGATGAAGTTTTGGGAAGACTGGAAAGAAAAACTGAAAAAATTTTTGAAAGCGGATGTGCTGGCAGAATGCAGGCAGCAGGTGGATCATGAGAACAGAGTCGTGCTCTGTGTCTTAAACAGTTCCATGGTGTGCCTGTCATTTATGCTGGCATTTTACATATTATGGAGAAAACAGGCAGACTATTACCATGAACATATGTGTATTTTATATGCAGCATTGTTTCTGATCTTACTGTTTGTTTCCTTTTATTCGAAAAGAGATTCAGGTATCCGTTTGTCTGTTTTGATCGCGGTCGAGTACGTTGCAATAGGTTCCTTTTTTGCCATGAATCATATTATATTTGGTGGACGGGAAAGCACAACGGCATATTATCTTCTGGTGGGACTTGCATTCTGTTTTCTGGTGCGTCCCATCCAGATGTATCTGATGCAGGCGGGGATCACCTGCATACTGGCGGTCAGTATGCGCTTGATTCACAGGCTGAACAGGATCAATATGAAGGTGAGCTGCAATGTCTGGCCGACCGCGTGGAAACGCCGGAAGAAAAGAAGCGGTTGTCAGAAGCTATGGAATTGTCGAATATCCGTGAACATTTAAAATCACAGGATGTGTATATCGTAGAGGTTCCGCTGCGTTCGAAAAATGGAAAGTACCGTCAGAAACAGATCCGCTGTATGTATTTAAATCAACAGACAGGTACACTGCTTTTAATGCTTTCCGATGTTGAGGACATTGTGAAAGAAGAAAAAGAAAAACAGGAGCAGCTGGAGAAAGCACTGAAGATGGCAGAGGCAGCCAATGAGGCAAAAACGAAATTTTTAGCCGGAATGAGCCATGAGATACGGACACCTATGAATGCGATCATCGGTTTAAATTCCATGATACGCTCATCGCTTGATGACAGGGAGCAGGTGCTTGATTATACGGAAAAACTGGATTCAGCATCCCAATATCTTTTAGCACTGCTAAATGATATTCTTGATATGTCGCGAATCGAGAGTGGCAGCATGAAACTTGCTATCCGGGCATTTGAGGGAGATAAGTTCTGGGATAATGTCAATATGTTAGCGAAGGCACAGGCAGTCATGGCAGGTGTCGGCTATTCTTTTGAAAGAAGAAAGAAAATCTCGGAAGTGTATATTGGGGATTCCACAAGGTTAGAACAGATCATGGTAAATCTGATCAACAATGCGGTGAAATTTACCCCCAAAGGTGGAAATGTCAACGTCTCTGTTGCAGAGCAGGAAACGTATGGAAGAGTACAGCTGACCGCAGTCGTTTCCGATAATGGAATTGGTATCGCAAAAGATTTTCTGCCAAAAGTATTTGAAATTTTTACACAGGAGCATGAAGAAAATACCCGTGTTTATGGAGGGAGCGGTCTGGGACTGTCCATTGCGCGCAATTATGCAAGGATGATGGATGGTGACATTACGGTAGAGAGTGCGGAAGGAAAAGGCACCGTGTTTACCGTGACCGCAAAACTTGGTTTTGACCGCCGGAAAAAGGCGCGGAAGGAAAGAACAGAGAATATCAGTTTTGAGGGAAAGCGGATTCTGCTTGTTGAGGATCATCCGCTTAATGTCATCGTTGCAAAGGGACTTTTGGAAAAGAAACAGTTTGAGGTTGTCACAGCGGAAAATGGCAAGAAAGCGGTGGAACTTGTGACAGATGCCCCGGAATATTATTTTGATGCAATATTGATGGATATTCGCATGCCGGTTTTAGACGGAATTGAGGCAGCAAGACAGATCCGTGCTTTAGACAGAGCAGATGTCAAAGAACTTCCAATCATTGCAATGACAGCAAACGCAGGAGATGAGGACAGAAGACAGACGAAAGAAGCAGGGATGAATGAACACCTTGCAAAACCGATCGATCCGAAACTTTTATATACGACGCTGCAAAAATTTATTTTACCGTAAAAAAGTTATAAATGATTCCTCGATTACACATACTACGGAAAAAGATTGTGTGAAAGGGGAATTTTTTTATGTCATTAAAAATTAAGATCACAGATGTGCATGCAAGACAGATATTGGATTCAAGAGGAAATCCGACGGTGGAGGTCGAGGTGACTGCCGAGACAGAGACAACCGGCAAAAAGATCACGGCGAGAGAGTCTGTCCCTTCCGGTGCAAGTACGGGAAGATTTGAGGCAATCGAACTGCGTGATGGTGATAAAGATTATTTCGGCCTTGGTGTGCAGAAGACCGTGGATCATGTAAACACAAAAATCCGGGAAATGCTGCTTGGGATGAATGTGTTAGAGCAGGCAAAATTAGACCGCACAATGGTGGAACTTGACGGAACCGATAATAAGGGAAACCTTGGGGCAAATGCGATCCTCGGGGTATCGCTTGCCTGTGCAAAGACGGCTGCAAAGGCACTGGATATGCCATTATACCGCTATCTTGGCGGAACCAATGCCAAAACGCTCCCGGTTCCGATGATGAACGTGATCAACGGCGGTGTCCACGCAAAAAATACGCTTGATTTTCAGGAATTTATGATCATGCCGGTCGGAGCATGCGGTTTCTCACAGGCTCTTAAAATGGGTGCAGAAGTATATCATTTTCTGCGCCAGATCTTAAACGAAAACGGTATGAGTACAGCAGTCGGGGATGAGGGCGGTTTTGCACCGGATTTTAAGAATACGGGAGAAGCGTTTTCTTATCTCTCAAAAGCGGTGGAAAAGGCAGGTTACCGTGTCGGGGAGGATATCGTTTATGCGATGGATGCGGCGGCGAGTGAACTGTATGACGAGGCGCGCGGCGTCTATGTATTTCCGGGAGAGTCAAAGGAAAATGGGGAAGAACAGGAGATCGCAAGAAGTTCTGAAGAGATGATCGCCATGTATGAGGAACTCGTGCAGCAGTTCCCGATCGTTTCTATCGAGGACGGATTGTTCGAAGATGACTGGGAAGGATGGCAGAAACTGACAAAGAGACTTGGTGATAAAGTACAGCTTGTCGGAGATGATCTGTTTGTGACCAATCCCAAACGTATCCAGTGCGGAATTAAACTTGGTGCTGCAAATGCAGTCCTTGTCAAAGTAAACCAGATCGGAACCGTGACGGAGTCGTTAAATGCGATTGAGATGGCGAAGTCAGCCGGATATCATACGGTCATTTCCCATCGCTCCGGGGAGACGGAGGATGCATTTATCGCAGACCTTGCAGTGGCGGTCAATGCCGGACAGATCAAGACGGGAGCACCGTGCCGCGCAGAGCGCACCAGCAAGTATAACCAGCTTTTACGCATTGAGGAGGAACTGGCAGAGGATGCGGTGTTTGTGCCGGAAGAAATCACTGAAAAGCAGAAAGCTGAAAAAATGGGTTGAAAAAAGGAAACATCTATGTTACAATGATTAAAGTTGTGAGTTTGTAACCTAGGAGGGAACGATCGTGGCAGTTGTAAAAACAATTTTGACTGTAGTTTTTATTATAATCAGTGTGGCATTGACAGTTATCATCTTAATGCAGGAAAGTAAATCCGCAGGACTTGGAGCAATCGCAGGTGCAGCAGACACATATTGGGGCAAGAACAAAGGACGTTCCATGGAAGGTATGTTAGTAAAACTGACCAGAATTTTTGTTATCTTGTTTATCGTGATTGCAGCGGTATTAAATATGAGTATTTTTTAAGATGAATGGATGGCTGTCGCAGATGCGGCAGTCATTTTTTTCATAAGAAAAAAGGACGGGGTTTATGGAGAAAACAATTTTAGAAGAACGGAAAAAGACAATTTACCAGTTTATCTGCGATGAGTTTTATGTACCGATGAAAGCAAAGGAGATGGCAGTCGTTTTATTAGTACCGAAATCCCAGCGCAGTGAACTGCAGGGAGTACTTGACGCGCTTGTGATGGATGGCAGGATCGAGGTGACTTCCAAGGGAAAATATATCAAATCAGAAGGAAAATACTTAATCGGTACATTTACGGCGCATGCAAGAGGTTTTGGATTTGTCAGCATCGAGGGGGAAGAGGAAGATATCTTCATCCCGGAATCACAGGTGCATGGTGCGTTTCATATGGATACGGTTCAGGTGGCGGTTACTTCTGAGAATAGTGGAAAACGCAGGGAAGGTACGATTACAAAAATTATATCCCGCGGTACCACACGAATCGTATGTACTTATGAAAAAAGTAAGACGTTTGGATTTGCCGTGCCGGACAATCCTAAATTCGGTTCAGATATTTTTATTCCGCAGGAGCGTTCGAAAGGAGCTGTCAGCGGACATAAGGTCGTGGTCGAGATCACGGACTACGGCAAAGAGGGAAGAAAACCGGAAGGGAAAGTGGTTGAGATCATTGGTCATATCAATGATCCGGGGACAGACATTATGTCTATCGTAAAGGCTTACGACCTGCCGGTAGAATTTTCAGAAAAGATCATGCATCAGGTGGAAAATGTCTCGAACGAAGTCAGCACCGCAGATATGGCAGGACGCATGGATTTCAGGGACTGGCAGACGGTCACGATCGACGGGGAGGATGCGAAGGATCTTGACGATGCGATCACACTGACAAAAGAGGGAGATAACTATAAGCTTGGCGTGCACATTGCGGATGTTTCAAACTATGTGCAGGAGCACAGCGCACTGGATGTGGAGGCATTATCCCGCGGTACATCTGTTTATTTAGTCGACCGCGTGATCCCGATGCTGCCGCATAAATTGTCAAATGGGATCTGTTCTTTAAATGCAGGCGAAAACCGTCTGACCTTAAGCTGTGTGATGACGATCGATACAAAAGGAAATGTGATCGATCACACGATTGCAGAGTCCGTGATCAAAGTAGACCGCCGCATGAGTTATACCAGTGTGAAAAAAATCCTTGAAGATCATGATGAAAATGAAATCGGAGAGTATGAAGAACTGGTTCCGATGTTTGAACTGATGCAGGAACTGGCTGCGATTTTGCGCAAAAAACGTATGAAGCGCGGCTCAATCGATTTTGATTTTCCGGAGACGAAGATTGTGCTTGATGACAAGGGAAAACCGGTCGAGATTAAGCCTTACGAGCGGAATGTTGCAACGAAGATCATCGAAGATTTCATGCTGATCGCCAATGAAACGGTAGCGCAGGATTATTTCTGGCAGGAACTGCCGTTTGTATACCGTACACATGACAACCCGGATACTGAAAAAATCAAGAAGTTATCGACATTTATCAATAATTTTGGTTATTCTATCCATATCGGACAGGACGAAGTGCATCCGAAAGAACTGCAGAAGCTGCTGCAAAAGATCGATGGAACGCCGGAGGAGGCACTGATCAGCCGGCTGACACTGCGTTCCATGAAGCAGGCAAAGTATACGACCATGAGCACCGGTCATTTTGGACTGGCAACACCTTATTACTGTCATTTTACATCACCGATCCGCAGATACCCGGATCTGCAGATCCATCGTATTATCAAGGACAATCTGCGCGGACGGATGAATGCAAAGAAAATAGAGCATTATGACAAGATCCTGCCGGAAGTTGCGAAACATTCGAGCGAGATGGAGCGCCGCGCGGATGAGGCTGAGCGTGAGACCGACAAGCTGAAAAAGGTGGAATATATGTCAGAGCGTATCGGTGAGGTGTTTGAGGGTGTGATCTCCGGCGTGACCGAATGGGGATTTTATGTGGAACTTCCGAATACGGTGGAGGGACTCGTACATGTGACAACACTTGTAGATGATTATTTCCATTATAATGAAAGTACTTATGAGTTGGTTGGCGAGGTGACGAACATCCGCTATAAACTAGGACAGCGCGTACATGTCATGGTGACAGGAACTGACAAGATACTGCGTACAATCGACTTTCGTGTGGTGCGGGAGAATGAGGAAGAATAAAAAATCATCTTGCGTTCCCCGGCATTTCGGGGTATACTATACAGGCTGGATATTGGATAAGAAAGGAAGGGCATGATGGCAAAGACAGAAAAAAAACTGATTGCGAACAACAAAAAAGCCTACCATGACTTTTTCTTAGAGGAGCGTTATGAAGCTGGCATTGAGCTGCATGGCACGGAAGTAAAATCCATGCGCATGGGAAAATGCAGTATCAAGGAAGCGTTTATCCGTATCGAGAACGGAGAAGTCATTATTTATGGCATGCACGTCAGTCCCTATGAAAAGGGAAATATATTCAACCGCGATCCGCTGCGTCCGAAGAAGCTTCTGATGCATAAGTCAGAGATCCGCAAGCTGGTCGGAAAAATCGCAGAAAAGGGTTATACTTTAGTGCCGGTTGAGGTATACTTTAAAGGAAGTCTTGTGAAAGTAGAGATAGCGCTTGCAAAAGGAAAGAAGTTATATGATAAGCGGGCAGATATCGCTAAAAAGGATCAGAAGCGTGAAGCACAGAGAGAATTCAAAGCGTTCAATCGATAAGGGATTGAAGCAGGAGCGAATAGAAAAAGCAATTGGATCAGAAACCAATTGCTTTTTTTACTTCATTGATATCGCCAGTAAATACAAGTCCACCCATTCCGGTTTCTTTTGCTGCATTGATGTTTGGCTCAAGATCATCAATAAAGAAACATTCTTCTACCTTTAAATCAAATTTCCTGAGAAAATGACTGTAGATTTCAGGAGACGGCTTTGCAAGTCTGATGTGAAAGGCGGGGGCTCAACCCCTGGACTGCATTGGAAACTGTTAGTCTTGAGTGCCGGAGAGGTAAGCGGAATTCCTAGTGTAGC
>OIAY01000566.1_pt1 | contig 11291 bp, 9 predicted proteins | sample 1580831 | NCBI WGS metagenome assembly OIAY01 (sample SAMEA3882522, study PRJEB24775) | human gut metagenome | biome: human-associated habitat; feature: intestine environment; material: feces | place: Netherlands | collected 2009/2010 | reverse complement strand
AGACTGTAAATCTGCTGCAATTTGCTTCGGTGGTTCGAATCCACCTCCGCCCATTGATGCGAGGTTGAAAAGACAGTGCAGAGCACGTATGCTTTTCGCAGAAACCGTTTGAGCATCTCTTGCCGCAGTGGCGGAACTGGCAGACGCCCGGGACTTAAAATCCCGTGGGTAGTGATACCCGTACCGGTTCGATCCCGGTTTGCGGCACGATTAAGAGCTCTGATTCATACGAATCGGAGCTCTTTTTCCATTTCTATTTTTCAACCTTCCGCCCCCACTACCAGCCTCGCCGCCGCATCACGCAAGACCGAACGGGCGGCGGCGAGGCGTCCGTCACTCCTCGCATCTATGCAGTACCACTCCCGATAACGGCAGCAAATCCATCTCCAGTATGCCCGCCGGTGCCTCGATTTCTTTCTCCTCCGAAGAAAATCCCACCGCATCCGTCGCAAACACCTGCGTCAGCTTCGCCACCGAACTCCGGTTAATCCCGGTAAGCCACACCGGAATCTCCACATGCACCCTCTCATTCCGGTTATTAATCACCACAATTACCTGCTCCTCCTGATTAAACCGTCCATAAGAAAGCACATTATAATCATGGTGCAAAAATTTCAGCGATCCCATCGCCAGCACCGGAAATCTCCGATGCACCGCAATCATTTCTTTATAGAATCGGATCAGCTCCTGATCCTCCTGTCCCCAGGGATACGTCCTCCGGTTATCCGGATCCGTAAACCCAACCTGGCCGGCCTCATCCCCATAATACAGCGTCGGCGCCCCCGGCCACGTCATCTGAATCACAACCGCCTCGCGCAGCACCGCCTTATTCGTATTCTCCGCAGCCGCATACGGCCCAACATTCGCCACACGCCCCACACGATGATTCGTTCTCGTGAGGAACCGCGAATGATCATGATTATCCAGCTCATTCATCGCCGTATACAGCGAAGGCGCATAAAACGCCGGCATATGATACGTCATCGCCCCGATAAAACTCTCACTGTTTCCGAGAAGCCCCTGGTTAAACTCATCACTGTGCTTCTCCATACCCGTGAGGAACCAGGAAACCGGCTCCATAAACGCATCATAGTTCATCACCGTATCCCACTCGTCGCCCTGCAGCCAGCTCATCGCATCGCCGTAGTGCTCCGCCAGAATAATCGCCTCCGGATTCGCCTCCTTCACAACGCGCCGGAACTCCTTCCAGAACTTGTGGTTAAACTCCGGGCTGTGTCCTAAGTCAGCGGCCACATCCAGCCGCCAGCCGTCCGCATTAAACGGCGGGGAAACCCACTTCGCGCCGATGCGCATAATATCCTCCATCAGCTTCTCCGAACCCTCGTAGTTCAGCTTTGGCAGCGTATCATGGCCCCACCAGCCGTCATAAAACTCATTGTACGGCCAGTTATGCTCATTATAAAACTTAAAAAACGTGTGATACGGACTGTCCTGCGCCACATACGCGCCCGGCTCATAGCCCTTTCCGGCCTCGTAAATCCGCTCGCGGTCCAGCCACTTGTTAAACGAACCACAGTGGTTGAAAACGCCGTCCAGAATCACCTTCATGCCGCGCTTGTGCGCCTCCTCCACCAGGTGGATAAACAGTTCATTGCTCGCCTCCAGATTCGCCCTGTTCGTCACACGGTCAATATACCGCGTTGCCCGCGTATTGTCCTTGTCGCCCGGCCAGAGCAGATCGCCTTCGTCGGAGACAATCTTTCCGAAATGCGGATCAATATAGTCATAATCCTGAATATCATACTTATGGTTCGACGGCGAAACAAACACCGGATTCAGATAAATGACCTGCACACCGAGATCCTGCAGATAATCCATCTTGTCAATGACGCCCTGCAGATCGCCGCCGTAGAAATTGCGGACATCCATCTGCTCCGGGAAGCGGTTCCAGTCATCCACCTTGTTGACCTGCTCACCGATATAGCTGTACTCTCCCGTCAGCACATCGTTGGACGGATCTCCGTTGCAGAAGCGGTCCACAAAAATCTGATACATGACAGCGCCCTTCGCCCAGTCCGGCGTATGGAAGCCCGGGATAATGCCGAAAGAGTACATCTCCTGCAGCTCTCTTGTGACACCGAGCTTGTTGTAATAACAGACCACGCGGCCTGCCTGAATCTCAAAAAAATAGCGGATCGGCTCATTTCCGACCGGAATCTCGATCTCGTAATAATCAAAACCGTTCCGGACCAAACCGACCTGCATCTGTGCACGGGTGGAACCGCTGATGAAATAAACCGCATCTACATTATTTTTCAGGGTACGGAACCGGATCTTCACCGTGTCGCCCGGGTTCGGCTCAAACGGAATCTGATACTGCGGGGATTCATCGCTGTAGAGCGCATGCTTGTTGAACATCGCCCGCATCTGTGACATATACTGCTGCATTCTTGTTTTATCCATGAACTAACGCCTCTGTCTTTCTCAATCATTCATTCCTTATATTTTACCCCACACCGCCATGTAATACAACCTTTTTCTGAACACATGTAACGATTGTGTTTATTGGATTTTTATACAGTAAAAGAGCCAGCGGGGTACGCTGGCTCTTTTGGAGAAGGTATTTCTCTTATGGGGTGTAGCAAAAACTATATAATGTATTGGGGGGTTTTTACAGTTATTATAGTACCATACGTCCCTCAAAAAGTCTGCACAAATCGCGTTTTTTTTTCATTTGATTCTTATTCAAAATAACGATGAATTTTTCCGGCGTTTCGGATTTTCTGTTTTAATTTGCACAAACGCCCGTAAAATCGCAGAAAAAAACCTGCAAAAAACTTTTTTTGTTCTCTGCAGGTTTTCTATTGCAAATAAAAAGATATCAGATTTCTCCAGAAACTTCCGGTGCTGTTCCTGTCATCTGTGCTTCCTGCTCAAAAATGGCTTCGAATTCAGCACGGCTCAGCTTCTCTTTTTCCATCAGCTGCTTTGCACACTCATGCAGCACATAGGAATGCTCCAGAATAATCTGTTTCGCCTGATCGTGGCATTTCTCGATCATCTGGCGGACTTCCTCGTCGATGGCTGCGGCTACATTCTCGCTGTAGCTCTTCGTATGGCCCCAGTCGCGGCCGATGAAGACCTCATCCGAGTCGGAATCGTAAGCGACAAGACCAAGGTTCTCAGACATACCGTACTTCGTAATCATGGAACGCGCGGTAGCCGTCGCCTGTTTGATATCCTGGGATGCGCCCGTTGTGATATCGTCGAAGATCAGCTCCTCTGCCACACGGCCGCCGAGGCATACGGTGATGTACTGCATCATTTTGCCTCTCGTCTGGAACATATCATCGTTCTCCGGCTGCGGCATCGTGTAGCCCGCTGCGCCAGGACCTGTCGGGATAATGGAGATCGTATAGACCGCCTCCATATCCGGCAGCATATGGAACAGGATCGCATGGCCTGTCTCATGGTATGCGGTGATCCGTTTTTCTTTATCCGAAATGACTTTACTGCGCTTCTCCGCACCGATGCCCACTTTGATGAAAGCAGACTTGATATCGGACTGGCGCACAAATCTTCTGCGGTCCTTTGCCGCCATAATCGCTGCCTCGTTCAGCAGGTTCTCCAGCTCTGCGCCGGTGAAGCCTGCGGTCGTCTGCGCGATCTGTTTCAGATCCACATCCTCGGCCAGCGGTTTGTTCTTTGCATGGACTTTCAGGATTTCCTCACGGCCCATGACATCCGGCGGTCCTACAACCACGCGGCGGTCAAAACGGCCCGGACGGAGAATCGCCGGATCCAGGATATCGACACGGTTCGTCGCTGCCATCACGATGATGCCCTCATTGACGCCGAAACCATCCATCTCAACGAGAAGCTGGTTTAAGGTCTGCTCTCTCTCATCGTGGCCGCCGCCCATGCCGGTGCCTCTTCGTCTTGCCACGGCGTCGATCTCATCGATGAAGATGATGCACGGCGCATGTTTTTTTCCTTCCTCAAACAGGTCGCGGACACGGGAAGCGCCGACGCCGACGAACATTTCCACGAAATCCGATCCGGAAATGCTGAAGAACGGCACGCCTGCCTCTCCTGCAACAGCTTTCGCCAGAAGGGTTTTACCGGTTCCAGGAGGGCCCACAAGAAGAACTCCTTTCGGGATTCTCGCACCGACCTGTGTATATTTCTCCGGTGCTTTCAGGAAATCGACCACCTCAACAAGGTCTTCTTTTTCCTCTTTTAAGCCCGCAACATCGCGGAACAGGACTTTTTTGTCTTTGTCGGTGGACATATGGGCGTTGCTTTTTCCAAAATTCATCATTTTGTTTCCGCCGCCTCCACCGCCGCCCATGGAGCGGTTCATCATCGACATGCCGAAAAGAAGGATCATGCCGAGCAGCAGGGCCGGCAGGACGGATGTCATGAAAATGCTGTCTCTCTGGACATTCTGCACGGTGTACGTTACATCAGCATCCTCCAGAAGGCTGATAGCTGCGTTTACGTCGGTCACATTGACCGTATAACTGTCACCGCCCTGCTCCTGTACCACGACGGAGCCGGTCGGCACTTCTTTGTTCTGGACAATCTGCGCGGATGTCACTTTGCCGTCTTTTACGGCGGTTTCAAATTTCTGCTGACTTGGGCTGCTGCCTGCGCCGATTTTTCCGGTGATGTAGAACATGGCAAGCACGATAATCACCATAAACGCCGCGTAGAGTCCAAATCCACTGCGCTGTCTGTTCATATTTTCTTTTTACTCCTCGTCTTCGTGAAACTCCACTACTCCGATGTATGGAAGATTCCGATATTTCTGTGCGTAATCCAGGCCGTAGCCTACGACGAACTCGTCCGGGATATTAAAGCAGGTATAATCTACTTTGACATCGCGCACTCTGCGCTCCGGCTTGTCGAGCAGAGTACACAGGTGTACGGATTTCGGATTTCTCTTTTTCAGGATGTCGATCAGATAGTAAAGCGTTCTTCCGGAATCAATGATATCCTCCACGATCAGAACGTCTTTTCCTTCCAGCGGCTGATCCAGGTCTTTTACAATACGGACAACTCCGCTGGACTTGGTGTCATCGCCGTAACTTGATACGGACATAAAGTCAAGGCTTACCGGCACTGTGATGCGTTTTGCCAGCTCGCACATAAAGAATACGCCGCCTTTTAAAACGCAGATCAGGTGCACTTCCTTTCCTGCGTAATCGCGGTTGATCTGGTCTGCTACTTCTTTAATTCGTCTGTCTACTTCTTCTTCGCTTAATAATACTCTGATTGTCTCTTTCATCTGTTTTCCTCCTTACCAACGCCAATCTGTATCTGCAGAACTGCTTTCGTGTCTTCCCCGACACGGCCGCTCTCTCCTCTGCGATACCCCACGACCCACCAGATCTCCGGTCCGTCGGCGAGCAGCAGAATGGAATCCCGCTCCTCTTTCGGTATCTTGGCATCAATCATATAATCTTTTAGTTTCTTTTTCCCGCCTTTTGCGGTTACTCTCAGATAATCTCCGCTTCTTCTCGTGCGGAGGACAAGACCGTCTTTTATTTTATCACAGTCAAAGCATTTCGTATACTTTTTTTCTTCAATCTTCTGATTCTTATAGTGGAAAATTTTTGTCTCAAAAATTCCAAACGGACATTCCAGGATCCCGGACAGCGGAATTTCAAAAAACATTTCCGCCGGATTCCCGGAACCTTTTTTTTCTGCTGACACACCTTCTGTGGTCCCCGGTCCGGAAACTGTCTTTTCCAGGCGAACGCCTCCATAACTCCGGACAGCCTGAATATTCCCCGGAAGCTTTATATAGCGTCCGGTTTCTTTTTTTTGGAGGGAAAAAACCTGCCTTACATGAAGAGACGTAAAATCCTTTCGTTTTCCCGACAGCCGCTCAAAAGCTTCCATAACCGCATACTCCCGGACAATATCCGGTTTCTCAAAAAATGCACCATCCAGCAGGTATCCGGTTTTCTGTCTGCATTGTTCCAGAAGTTCTGCGCCCTTTCTGCGAAGGTATCCGTCTGCTTCTCTCAGTATTCTGGCTGTTTCCGCCATATGTTCTACCGTTTTTCCGTTAATTTCCTTTTCCATGGCAGGAAGCACATGATGCCGGATCCGGTTTCTGGTATATCCATCAGAAAGATTACTGCTGTCCGTAATATAGGAAATCTCGTTCTCTTCCAGATAATAGACAATTTCCCTGCGTTCTAAACATAAAACCGGACGGATGATCCCGTCACTGCAGGGATGTATCCCGGAAAGTCCCCGAAGTCCGGTTCCCCTTGCCAGATGATGCAGCATGGTTTCTGCCAGATCATTACGGTTATGAGCCAGCGCAACGCAGAACCGACGCTCATTTTCTTCCGGGAATTCCGAAAAGGCAATGCGCTGTTTTTCCTTCGCAAAAGCCTGTTTTCGGACGATCCGTCCGGTTTCTTCTTCTCCCAGCCTCCATTTTCTGGAAAGTTCCGGAACCGGATAATGATAGGACTGAAAAGGAATCTTCCACTCCTGGCAGATTTTTTTTACAAGGTTCTCATCTCTGTCCGCCTCATCTCCCCGGATTCCATGATGAACATGGACTGCCTCCAGGAAAAATCCAAATTCTTCCTGGATACTTTTCAGGATATGAAGCATGGCAATGGAATCTGCCCCTCCGGAAACTCCTGCCGCAACAATGTCTCCTGCTTTCAGCATCTGATTTTCTCTGATATATTTCTTTACACGTTCGATCATTTTTTCTCCTGTGTTTAACCAAATCAAGTAAGTCCCCTGCTTCAATTGCGAATATCCACTTGACTAATCCTATTTTTTCCATAAACCAGCCACAACGACGGTCATATCATCCCGTGCACGATAGTCACTGTATCCCAGAACCCTCTCCAGAATTCCACGACCGATCTCTTTTGGTTCTTTTTCATGGACATCCATGATGATCTCTTTCATGGTCTCTTCCTCATGTTCTGCTGGCAGTGCATCCAGGACGCCATCCGTCATCATGATCAGATAATCTCCATGATACAGTTTTCTGGAAGCCGTATCAAAATCCAGCTGCTGGATCAGGCCCGCTGCCAGACTTTCGGAAGCAATGGACTCTACCCAGTGATCTCTTTTTATAAAAGTGGAAGATGCTCCCGCTTTCAGGAAATTACAGATTCCCGTATAAAGATCTACCGCACAGATATCCACCGTAGAAAACATCCCTTCCCGTCCTTTCAGAATCAGGGCGGAATTCACCATTCTGGCCGCTGTCTCCTGGGAAAGTCCGGATTCCATAAACTGTTCCAGAAGTTCCACTACGATCTCACTTTCCCGGAAAGCTTCCATTCCGGATCCCATTCCATCGGACAGGCAGAGAAAAAACCTGCCATCCTCTTCCTGACGGCAGATATAATTATCCCCGGAAACCTTTTCTGCTTCTCTTGTAAGCCTGGCTACCCCGTAAAGCATCTGATAGCTGACATCTTCCACAAAATGTACCGTATGGAAATCTCCATTTACAATACTCCTGCTTCCCTGTTCCGGCGTCATGGGGCTGCCACATATTCTGGATAAAATCTGTGCGATTTCTGTCATGGAAACACACTGCCCGCTTCTGGCACGTAAACTCAGAAATATCTGCCGTCTTCCCTCAATCTTATCCATCACCCAGACATTTTTTATGAGTACGTGTTTCCTGCGGAAGGCTTTTCGAAGTTCTTCCTGAAACCTGGGATCTGCCGGCATAATATCATAAAGCTCTTCTGCCATATGATCCATGATCCTGGAAATCTCTGTCAGCTGCTGAGCCACAGCAAGCCGGCTTTCGATCATCCGGTTGTCCCACACAAGATTCTGCCGTTCTTCCCGGAATCCTTCGTTCAAAACCTGAAAATACTGGGCAGAACGCCCACAGGCACTCATCCATTCACTGCGAACCTGACGAACAGCCTCTTCATCCCCCTCCTCCATGACTCTTAGCATATGCTCGCTGTTCCGCATGGTTTCTCCTGCACGCTCGCCCCAGCAGATCTCTCTCTGATAACATCTGGAGCACACACAGGCGCTAGTATCCGAAATGATCCGGTTCAGCTGTCCTCCACTCAAAAATTCCTTTCTGTAAGGCATTCCATAGAATGTATCCGCAAGTTTCCGGAAGGATGCTGCATATCGTTCCACCTTCTCCTTCTGGGGATGGCTTTCACTGAGCGGCATCATCTCTTCTTTTGCCTGTGTTCTTCCCGAAAAGACAGTTTTTGCCATGTCCCGGAGTATCAGCAGAATGCTGACTACGAGCATGGCAATGATCCATTCCTGCATATTTTCCCCTCCCCTTATAACCTTCACTGACTGATTATTATAAAGGAGGTATTCTGAAATATCTGTCAAAGTAACACGAAACTTATAGAAAACTTTTCGCCAAAATGCTTCTGCATTCGCTGTGCTAGTTTTCTTCCTGGAACACGATCTCGTTATCCTTCACAAGTCCAAGCTTCTCACGTGCTGCTTCTTCCACGTATTCATCGGTTTTCATATATTCTTTTTCGGTTTCGATCTCCTTGGTGCGTTCTTTCTCACTGTCAATGGATTTCTCCAGTGCCACAGCCTTGGAATCGTAGTAATCCAGACGTTGCTGTAAAGTCTTGCTCTGCACCATAAGGCTTCCAAGCAGAACCAGTGCGATCACAGCAATGCCTGCCATGCCAAGGTAATTGTATCCGATTTTCTTTTTTTCTTTTCCCTTTCCTGGCTTCTTCAATCTGTCTGCTCCTTTTTACCTTTTTTGGTTTTCTTTTCCTGTTATGAGCTTATACATCCAGATTTTACAACTTCTGCAAAAAAATATCAACCAGTTTACTGTCTTTTTTTGTCTTTAATGAAACAGTCTTTTTATAAGGGATTCTTCCTGTTTCTCTTTCTTTCTGCCCAGATACGCAAGGCTGTCAATTCTGCCTTCCAGGCTCAGTTCTCCATGTTCCAGATCCAGATGTTTCACATGAAGAGTTTCGCCTTTTATGGATAGTTTTCCATCTTCTGTATGCAGCAGGATCTCTTTTTCGTCGAAAGAGATCACATCTCGGATTCCTGTGATCGTGCCGCCTTTCTGCCGTTCCAACATCAGTTTGTGGATCGCTGCGGTTTTTTTTTCCTCCAAAGCCAGATTCTCCTGAAGCGATTTCTCTTTTAATTTATGAAAAAAGCTTGGGAAATAGACCTCTTCCCGGATGCTGTAGTATCAGATATAGCGGAACATACTCTCCACTTCATCTTTTTTTACGGTGTCTTTCACTTCCAGGACTTCCACCTTTACGTTACGGCTTCCAAACTGGATTTCCACGGTATCGCCGGTCTTTACCTGCACGGATGCCTTCGCCGGCTTGTCATTTACCAGAACTCTTCCCGCATCACATGCCTCATTGGCTACTGTACGGCGTTTGATCAGTCTGGATACTTTCAGATATTTGTCAAGACGCATATTTTTCCCTCCTTTAACAAAACTTTCATAGTAAAAAAGCAGGAGAAACCGGTTTCTGGTTCCTCCTGCCGTTATCACTGAATCAACAGATTATTTACCGTTAACAACGTCCTTTAAAGCTTTTCCTGCTTTGAACTTCGGAGACTTGGAAGCCTCGATTGTCATGGTCTCACCAGTCTGAGGATTTCTTCCCTCTCTTGCAGCTCTTGTGCTTACCTCGAAAGTTCCAAATCCAACAAGCTGAATCTTCTCGCCTTTTTTCAGTTCATCAGTTACAACATCGATAAAAGATTTCAGAACAGCTTCTACATCTTTCTTGGAAAGATTGGTGTCTTTCGCCATTGCTGCTACTAACTCTGTTTTATTCATGGTGTTTCCTCCTATAATTGATGTTCTCTTATTTTTTTGGCTTTGCCTTATATATATAAACCTTTTGGCTTATAATGTCAAGGTTTTTCGCATATTACAGGCGGAAGGATGCCCCATTTATTTCATGGAATCAACCATTTCAAGAACTGCCTTGCCCATTGCGTCGGATTTCTCGTCTGCATCTGCAAGAGAGGTTCCTTTTACTCCATAGTAGAATTTCACTTTCGGCTCTGTACCGGACGGTCTTACGCATACCCATGCATCGTCTGTAAGCTCATAGTAAAGAACATTGGAATTCGGAAGGCCTGTCGGTTTCTTCTCTCCTGTAGCAAGATCTGTGATCTCATCCAGCTTGTAGTCACGGACAGCAGTTACTTTATGTCCTGCAAACTCTGCCGGCGGATTCTGACGGAGTGTTGTCATAATCTCCTGGATCTTCTGGAGTCCCTCAATGCCTTTCATGGTAACTGCCTGGATCGCATCTTTATAATATCCAAACTCCTCATACATGTCGATCATTGCATCCCAGAGAGTCTTGCCCTGTGTCTTGTAGTAAGCTGCTGCCTCACAAAGTGCCATAGTTGCAACGATAGCATCTTTATCTCTTGCATAGGTTCCGATCAGGCAGCCGTAGCTCTCCTCAAATCCGAAAAGATATGTACCCTTGCCACTGTTTTCAAATCCAAGGATCTGCTGTCCGATGTATTTAAATCCGGTAAGTACTTCGATGAGGTTTACACCGTATCCCTTGGCGATCGCATCTGCCAGGTTTGTTGTAACAATAGTCTTTACAAGAGCTCCATCCTCCGGAAGGCTTCCGTTTACAGCCTTTCTCTGGCTCAGCTCATAGTTTGCGAGAAGGCATCCGGACATGTTTCCGGTAAGGTCATGATACTCGCCGTTCCTGTCTTTTACACGAACGCCAAGACGGTCTGCATCCGGGTCTGTCGCAAGTACGATGTCTGCATCTACTTCTCTGGCAAGCTTCAGGCCAAGTTCAAATGCCTCTGCTGCCTCCGGGTTCGGATAGCTGACTGTCGGGAAATCTCCATCCGGAAGTTCCTGTTCCGGTACTACGTATACGTTCTCAAATCCAAGCTCTTTAAGGATTCTTCTGGCCGGGATATTACCGGTTCCGTGAAGCGGTGTGTAAACGATCTTGAGGTTCTTGCCCTCTGCCTGGATAGCATCCATATGGATGATCTGTTTCTTAAGCTCTGCCATATAAGCATCATCAACAGCCTGTCCAATCACTTCGAAAAGACCTGCCTTCACTGCTTCTTCCTTGTCCATGGTCTTTACGGTATTCCAGTCGGAGATTGCCTTTACCTCGCCCATGATCCCTGTATCATGAGGTGGTGTGATCTGTGCGCCATCTTCCCAGTAAACCTTGTATCCGTTGTATTCCGGCGGGTTGTGACTGGCCGTTACGTTGATACCTGCCACACATCCCAGATGACGTACTGCAAAAGAAAGCTCCGGTGTTGGACGAAGTGACTCAAAA